>Ga0196970_1000450_pt1 | contig 47680 bp, 36 predicted proteins | sample S1v_513CmetaG_FD_148672 | JGI IMG/M metagenome (GOLD analysis project Ga0196970, IMG submission 148672) | Soil microbial communities from Anza Borrego desert, Southern California, United States - S1+v_5-13C | ecosystem: Environmental > Terrestrial > Soil > Desert | place: USA: California... | reverse complement strand
CAGCAGATGTGCGTCTATCTGGTGGTGGCCTATCTGCTGAGCCGGACGCCGCTGTTCATCCCGCTGACGCACGTGACGATCCGCCTGCCGCACAAGGTAGCCTGCTATGTGATCTTCTCGCTGTTCTGCGTCATGGGGACGATCCTCGGCATGCCGGTGGTGCACGCCATCGCCAACACCCCGGCCATCGGCGCGGTGCTCGGCGGCCTGCTGGGCGGGCCGGCGGTCGGGCTGGCGGTCGGGGTGACGGGCGGGCTGCACCGCTATTCGCTGGGTGGCTCGTTCGCGCTGGCGGCGGCGCTCGGCATCGTCGCGCAGGGGATGCTCGGCGGGCTGGCGCACCGGTTCCTGATCCGCAGGGGGAGGATCAAGACCCTGATCGAGCCGGTGAAGGCCGGGCTGCTGACCTTCGTCGGCGTCATCATCGAGCTGATCATCGACCTGATCGTCGCAAAGCCGTTCTCGGACACGCTGCACACCGTGAGCCTGATCGCCGTGCCGGAGCTGATCGCCAACTCCGTCGGCGCGGCCATGTTCATGGCGATCCTGCTGGAGCGGCGGGCGCTGATCGAGCGGCAGTCGAGCGTGTTCTCCGCCAAGGCGCTGAAGATCGCGGCGCGCGCCGACGGCGTCCTGCGCACGGGCTTCAACCAGGAAAACAGCATGCGCGTTGCGCGCATCATCTACGAGGAGACCGGCGTCGGCGCGGTGGCGATCACCGACCGGGAGAGGATCCTGGCCTTCATCGGCATGGGCGACGACCACCATCTGCCCGGCCGGCCGATCACCTCGGCCCAGACGATGCAGGCGATCGCCAACAACCAGGTGCTCTACGCCGACGGCAACGAAGAGACCTACCAGTGCTCCATCGACCCGCACTGCCCGCTCGGGTCGTCGCTGGTGATCCCGCTCGCCGGCGAGGACAACAGCGTGATCGGCGCGATCAAGCTGTACGAGCCCAAGACCAAGCTGTTCTCCACCATCAACCGCACGATGGGCGAGGGCATCGCCAAGCTGCTGTCCAGCCAGATCCTCGCCGGCCGCTACGAGCAGCAGAAGGTCATGCTGGCGCAGTCGGAGATCAAGCTGCTGCACGCGCAGGTCAATCCGCACTTTCTGTTCAACGCGCTGAACACCATTTCAGCGGTGACGTGCGACGACCCGGAAAAGGCCCGCGACCTGATCGGACACCTCTCGACCTTCTTCCGCAAGAACCTGAAGCGGGCGAGCGAGCAGGCCACCCTCGCCGACGAGATCGAGCACGTCAGCGCCTACCTGCAGATCGAGCTGGCGCGCTTCTGCGACCAGCTGTCGGTGGAGATCGACGTGCCGGACGAGCTGCGGTCGGTGTGCCTGCCGGCCTTCTCGCTCCAGCCCGTGGTCGAGAACGCCATCAAGCATGGCACCTCCCAGCTTCTCCGGCCGGGCCGGGTGCGCATATCGGCCCACCGCGACGCGCACGACCTGGTGCTCGACGTCGAGGACAACGCCGGCCTGTACGAGCAGCGGCCGGCCGGAAACGGGCTGGGCATGACGCTCGTCGACCGCCGCATCAAGAACCGTTACGGCAACGCCTACGGCGTCAGCGTGGCGCACGGCCGGGACGTGTTCACCAGGGTCACGATCCGCGTTCCTTTGGAGGTCATCCCGGCATGATCAGGGTGCTCATCGTTGACGACGAACCGCTGGCGCGCAAGGAGCTGCGCCGCATTCTCGATGGCGCGACCGACTTCCAGATCATCGGCGAGTGCAGCAACGCCATCGAGGCGGTCGGCGCGATCAACCGCGACAAGCCGGACGTGGTGTTCCTCGACATCCAGATGCCGCGGGTCAGCGGCATCGAGATGCTGAGCATGCTCGACCACGACACGATGCCGCGCATCGTCTTCCTGACGGCGTACGACGAGTACGCGGTCCAGGCGTTCGAGCAGCACGCGTTCGACTACCTGCTCAAGCCGATCAACCAGGCCCGCTTCGACAAGACCCTGCAGCGCCTGCGCCGGGAGCGGACGCCGCAGAACGTCGGCGTCCTGGCCGGCGCGAACCAGCTCCGCCAGATCCCCTGCTTCGGGCAGCACCACGTCCTTCTGCTGAAGATGGAGGAGGTGGAGTACGTGGCATCAAAGACCGCGGGCGTATCCGTGATTTCCGTGAATGGGGAGGAATTCCCGACCGCGCTCGCCCTGCACATCCTCCAGGAGCGGACACCCCTGCTGCGCTGCCACCGGCAGTATCTGGTGAACGTCGAGCGCATCAAAAAAATCCACTTCGTGGAGAACGGGCTGGCGGAGATCAAGACCTGCGGCGGCCACACGATTCCGATCAGCCGCCGCTTCCTGGCCCCCATCAAGGAACGCCTCGGCATCGTCTGACCGGATAGAGCCGATGCAACGGCGTCACCCCACGCCGTGTCCGCCATTGCGCGTGCGGTGCGCCAGCGGCGCCGACGGCACGCCTCTCGTCTTTTCGAGGACGAGGACAATCTTAAACGAGGCAGGGAGCCTTCTCGGGCTCGCATATCCGGAGGCCGGACATGGCCACGCTGCCGACCATTCGATCACTGCATGCACGGCCGGTGCTCGTACCGATGCCGCGGCCGCTGCGGACGGCTTCCGGTACGATCCCCGCGGCGCCGCTGGTCCTTATCGATGTCCAGACCGATCAGGACGTCGTCGGCCGCGCTTACGTGTTCTGTTACACGCCCCTCGTGCTGAAGCCGCTGTGCACGTTCTTGAGCGACCTCGCCGCTCTGGTCGTTGGCAAGCCCGTCGCACCGGCCGATCGCTTCCGCGAACTGTCACAGGTCTTCCGCCTGCTGGGCCGGCAAGGGCTCGTCGGCATGGCCTTGTCCGGATTGGACATGGCGCTGTGGGATGCGCTGGGACGGGCGTCCGATCGACCGGTGGTTGAGCTGATCGGCGGGACCGCCACACCCGTGCCGGCCTATGACAGCTTTGGCCTTGTCGATCCGGTTGCCGACCAAGCCGTGTTGGAGGCCTCCGTCGCTGCCGGCTTCCGGGCCATCAAGATCAAGGTCGGCGAGGGCAGCAGCGCCGAGGACGCAGCCATGGTGCACGCCGTTCGTGACATCATCGGACCAGACGTGCAGCTCATGGTTGATTTCAACCAGTCGCAGAGCGCCACCGAGGCGATCCGACGCGTCGACCGGCTGGCCGCCTTCGATCTGACCTGGGTGGAGGAGCCGGTTGCCGCCGAGGATCTGGAAGGACACGCGCGCGTGCGCGCCGCGTCGCCGGTTCCCGTACAGACCGGCGAGAACTGGTGGTTCCCGGCGGACATGGCCCGGGCGGTGGCGGCCGATGCCTGCGACATGGCAATGCCGGACCTGATGAAGATTGGCGGTATCACCGGGTGGCTGCGCGCCATGGCGCTGGCCGAGGCGGCAAGCCTGCCGCTTTCCAGCCATCTGTTCATCGAGGCGAGTGCGCATGCATTGGCGGTCAGTCCCACGCGTCACTTCCTGGAATATCTGGACTTGGCCGGCGCCGCGCTGGTCGAACCGGTACGCCCGGTCAACGGCATGGTCACGGCGCGTGGGCCGGGTTTTGGCATGGCATGGGACGAGAATGCCCTTGCACGCTTTGCGGTGGGCTGAAGGAATCCAATGCCGGATTCATGCGGCATTCCGTAGCAAACACTCCCTCGGCCCGATAGCCGCCCAGAAGGAAGCACGCCCCTCTCCCGCGAGGGGAGAGGGCCGGGCGATGTCGGGCGCCGGAGATCGAGACGCGACGGCGCTGCCAAGGGCGCTGTCCGCGGTCAACGGGCTGGCGGGTTGAGGCGCGGCAAGGCCACGTGGAAGACGCTGCCCTCGCCGGGCTCCGAGGTGATCCAGATGCGGCCGCCGTGGTGCTCGACGATCTTCTTGCACACCGCCAGGCCGATGCCGGTGCCCTCGTACCGCTCGCGCGTGACGAGGCGCTGGAACACCCCGAAGGCGCGCTCGAAGTCCTCGGGCGCGATGCCGATCCCGTTGTCGCGCACCCACACCAGCCACTCGTCGCCCTCCGCGCGCCAGCCGACCTCCACCACGGGCTCGCGGCCGGGGGCGCGGTACTTCACGGCGTTGCCGATCAGGTTCTGGAACAGCCGGGTCAGCTCCACCCGATCGCCGCGCACGGTCGGCAGCCCCTCCGCGACGGTCACCCGCGCCTCCGCCTCGCCGATCGCCACCTCCAGGTCGAGCAGGCAGTCGGCCACCGCGGCGGCCAGCGGCACCGGCTCGAACGGCCGTTCCTTGCGGCCGATGCGCGAGTATTCGAGAAGGTCGCGGATCAGCGCGTCCATGCGCCGGGCGCCGCCGATGGCGAAGCCCATGAACTCGCGGATCTCCTCGTCCATGGTGTCGCCCAGGCTGCGCTCGATCAGCGTCAGGTAGTTGGTCACGGCGCGCAGCGGCTGGCGCAGGTCGTGCGACGCGACGTAGGCGAACTGCTCCAGTTCGGCGTTGGAGCGCTGGAGCTGGCGCGCCTGCTCGTTGAGCCGCGCGTTGGCCGCGGCGATGCGCTCCTCGGCCTCCTTGCGGTAGGTGACGTCCTCCTTGATCCCGACGTAGCGCACGATCCGGCCCTCGTCGTCGCGGATCGGGGAGATCGCCACCGACTCCCAGTACAGCGCCCCGTCCCGGCGGCGGTTCTTCAGCTCGCCGATCCAGGTGCCGCCCCCGGCGATGGTCTCCCACAGCTGCCGGTAGGTGTCGGGCGGCGTCTCGCCGGACGCGAAAAGGCGGCAATGGCGGCCGAGCAGCTCGTCGCGCGCCCAGCCGGTCACCTGCAGCAGCCGCGCGTTGGCGTATTCGATGACGCCCTGCGGATCGGTGATCACCACCGACACCGGGCTGTGCTCCACCACCTGGGCCAGCATGCGCAGCCGCATGGAGGTCGCGGCCCGCTCCGTCACGTCGGAACCGCTGCCGCGGTAGCCCAGGAAGCGGCCGTCCGCGTCGAAACGCGGCGACCCGCTGATGCTGATCCAGCGCGCCGTCCCGTCCGCGGCGCGCAGCCAATAGCGGAGGTCACGGAACGGCCGGTGCGCCCTCAGGTCGGCGAAATGGCGCTGCCACACCTCCGACTCGATCTCGTGGCCGTCGGCGGCGAGATCCTCGCGCCGCTTGCCGATCAGGGCGTCCGACGAGGTCCCGAGGATGGCGTCCAGCGACGGCGAGAACCAGCGGAAGCGGTGCTGGTCGTCGGTCTCCCAGACCCAGTCGGTGGTCGATTCCACCAGGCTGCGGAAGCGCTCCTCGCTGTCCTTCAGCGCGGCTTCCGCGGTCCGGCGTTCGGTCACGTCCTGGGCGACGCCGAGGTAGCCGGTGATCTCCCCGTCGTCGGAGCGCACCGGCGTCACCGCCAGCGACACGGCGATGCGGCTGCCGTCCTTGTGGACGTAGGTCCACTCCCGGCGCTCCCGCCCCTCGCGCCCGGCGACCTCCACCAGCGCCCGCAGCGCGTCGTCCGGCGTCTGGGCCGGCAGGCCGAGCTGCCGGGCGCGCTCCAGCGCCTCGCCGAGGTCGTGGAACAGCAGGGGCGTGCACCGCCCGACCACCTCCTCCCCGGCGTAGCCCAGCATGCGCTGCGCCCCGGTGTTGAACAGCGTGATCAGGCCGTTCGCCCGGTCGATGGCGACGACCGCCACCTCCGAAGCCGCCGACAGCACGTCCTGCAGCTGGCGCGTCAGGTGCCGCCGCTCCGCCTCCAGCCGGCGCCGGTCGGTCACGTCGTGCACGATGGAGTAGAGCAGCGTCCGCCCGTCCAGGTCGATGGGGCCGGAATGCACCTCCACGTCGCGCACCTCGCCCCCGGCGAGGCGGTGGCGGAAATGGAGGTGGCTGCGCCCCTGCCGCCGCGCCGTCTCCATCTCCCGGGCGACCTCGTCGGCGGTCAGCGTGTCGATCGCGCCGATGGTCATCGTGCGCAGCCGGTCGGCCGGGTAGCCGTAGTAGGCGGTGGCGCTCTCGTTGGCGTCGACGATGGCGCCGTCGGCCGGATCGACCAGCAGCATCGCCACCCGCGCGCCCGAGAACAGCGCGCGGTAGCGGCGCTCGCTGGACTCGACGGCGGACAGCGCCGCCTCCAGCGCCCGGGTCCGCTCGGAGACCTGATGCTCCAGCCCTTCCTGGGACTGGCGCAGCGCCGCGAGCATGCGGTTGAACGATTGCGCGAGCTGCGCCACCTCGTCCCGCCCCACCACGTCGGCCGGGCGCGACCCCGCCCCCTCGGCGGCGATGCGCGCGGCGGTCCGGCTCAGCGCCTCCAGGGGCGCGGCCAGACCGTTGGCCATGCGCCGCGCCAGCACCAGGGCGATGACCAGCGCCACCGCCACCCCGCCGGCGTAGACGCCCGACAGGAACGGCAGCCCCTCCGGCGGGGCCATGCGCTCGGCGCGGCTCAGCTGCAGCGCGCCCAGGCCGGCGAGCGTGACCGGAACGGTCTGCCAGACCACCCGGGCGTCGCCGAGGTCGCCGACGGCGGCGAGCGGCGTCCCGTCGCCGTCGAGCAGGCGCAGCACGGCATCCCCGTCGCGCCCGGCGGCGTCCGCCAGCGCGCCGGCGAGATCCAGCGTCGCGGCGGCGTAGCCCTCGGCATGCCCGGTGCCGGGGTACAGCACGGGCTGGAGGATCAGCGCGTGGGCGCGCCCCTCGACGGTGCGGATGCCCCACTGCGGGCGCTCGGTGCGGAACAGCGCGTCGGCCAGCGGGTCGTCGCGGAAGCAGGCGGGCGCCGCCGCCTGACGGTTGGCCAGCGGCCGGCCGTTGAAGTCGCACAGCGTGAGGCCGTGCGCTTCGCTCAGCGGCAGGCGATGGTTGCTGAGGAAGGGGCGCAGGTAGGCGTCGCGGCCCCGGGAATCGAGCAGCGCCGTCGCCATCAGCGGGTTGCCCGCCAGATCGACGGTGCCGCGCGCCAGCACCGACACCTTGCCGGCCAGCCGGTCGGCCGCGAGGCTCATGTGGCGGCGCATGTCCTTGGCCTGCTCCTGGCGCAGCAGGAAGGCGTTGCCGGCCAGGGCCAGGGCGGCGAACAGCACGCTCGTCACCAGCACGGTGAGGACGAACTGCACCGCGATGCGCCGCTCCAGGCGATCGCCGATCCACGTGGTCCACGCCCGCGGCATGCTCAGCGCCCCGGCTGGGGGAGCTTTTCGATGGCGCCGTCCGGGGCGTAGCGCGCCAGGAAGACGTCGGAGGGCGAGAGCGCCTCGTGCCGGCCCGGCTCGAAGGGGCGGGACAGGAACTTGACGAGGCCCTGGTGGTCGCGCACCTCCTCCAGCGCGTCGCGCACCGCCGCCCGGTCGGCGCTGCCGGCGCGTTCGACGGCCCGAGCCAGGATGTGCACGAGATCGTAGGCGTGCGCCACCCCGACCGGGGACGGGATGCGGCGCGCGTCCGGCGCGCCCAGGCGCGCGGCGGCGGCGGTCACCCGGCGCGCCACCGGGTCGTCGGCGCCGAGGAACGAGTAGGTCTGCACCACCGCGACGTCGACCTGACCCAGCGCCGCCCCGGCGTTCTCGAAGAAGGTGCCCCCGGTGATCCCCCAGTGGGACAGCACCGGGAGCCGCTGGCCGGCGGGCAGCGCGGCCATCTCCTTGACCAGCAGCACGCCCTCGCGCTCGTTGGCCACCAGGATCAGCATCTCGGCGCCGGCGCGCAGCAGGTTCTGGTACTGCGTGCCCAAGCTCGGCTCGCCCCAGTAGTACCATTCCGCGCCGGCGATGCGGGGGGCGTTCCCCGCTTCGGCCAGACGGCGGAACGCGCGTTCGCTGCTGCGCCCCCACTCGGTGTTCGGCAGCAGCAGGCCGACCTTGCCGATGCCCCGCGCGCGGGCGTGCTCGGCCATCGCCCGCATGGCCCAGGAATCGCGCATCGACAGGCGGAAGATGTAGTCGGGCGTGCCGCCGTGCTCGGTGATCGGATCGGCGGCGGCCCAGGGGTCGAGCAGCGGGATGCGCAGAGCCTGCACCACCGGCACCGACTCCACGACGATGGGGCTGTACTTGCCGCACATGACGGCGACGACCGCGGGATCGGCGGCGAACTCCTCGATGTTTCGAATGGCGCGCGCCGGCACGGAGCGGTCGTCGCGAACCAGGACCTCGATCATCCGGCCGCCGAGCACCCCGCCCGCCGCGTTGATCTCCTCGGCGGCGATGCGGGCTCCCATCTCCACGGCCTGCGCCGAGGTGCTGCCGATCACGCCGAACTCGGCGGAGATGCCGATCCGCACAGGCGGTTCGGCGCCCTCGGCCCGCACGGGAAGCAGGGACATCATCAGCAGGCAAACGGCGGCTGCGCGGGGCAGACGGCGCCACAGGATCGAAGCAGCTTTCATGGTGACGCACCTTCAGGGGGTAGGCGCCGCGTCAGCCGGAGCTGACTACGAAAATATACATATGAAATTATACATATACCCGCGGCGCGAGCAATCCTTTCCTCAATTCGCTGCTTGGAGTTAGTGCGGTGCGTCCCTCTTTTGGACTCCCGCGCGGTGCGGCGAGGATCAGGTCGGCCGAACACCGGTCAGCACCCAACCGGCGAACGGCGTGTTCCGCACCGGCATACGCAAGTATGCCGCATCAACTTCCCTGGCTTACAAAAGTATGGTCATGTATTGACGCATAAAGATCACAATAGTCTCTTGTGGGTGGATTCTTATCTTCCGTAACGTTGTTGGGCATTAAAGAAAACGCGCGCTGCCATACGGGGCAAGACGTGGGAAAGCCGCGCCCGTGTCGCCGCACGACCAACACGTCCTGGGGAGAAAAGAATGAAGACTTGGCTTGAGAAGCGTGCGGTCTCCCGGCGTTCGGCCCTGCTGGGCGGCTCGGCCGCGGTGGCGGCTGTGGTCGCAACGGGTGGTGCGACCGCGCAGGCCCAGACGGGCACGCACGACGCCCACGCCGGCGGCCACCCCGGTTCGCTGGGCACGCGCATCCGTTCGACGACGACGCCCGCGCCGGCCGCGCCGAAGTCGGGCGAGGCGCTGCTGGGCGCCGCTCCGGCGCCGGGGGCCGGCGGTGCGCTGCCGACGCCGCCCGTCCTCAGGGTGCGTCCGGGCGGCGCCGCGACGCTGGGGATGAAGACGCAGAGCGTCCAGCTCGGCGGGCGCCAGGCCAGGAACCTGCGTGTCTACGACAACGTCGCCGCCAAGCAGTACCTGATGGGTCCGACGCTGGAGTTCGGCCAGACCGGCGCCTTCGGCGTGCGTCTGGCGAACGGGCTGCCGCGCAACCCCGACCAGGCGCGGCCCCACATCGTCAACGTCCCCAGCCAGTTCAACACCACCAACCTGCACACCCACGGCCTGCACGTGTCGCCGGAGGGCCGCGGCGACAACGTCTACGTCGAGGTGCTGCCGAAAGGCACCGAGGCGAAGTACGCCAACGGCGAGACCAGCGTCGTCGGCGGCTTCGACTACCTCTACACCCTGAAGAACCACACCCCCGGCACCTTCTGGTACCACCCGCACCGGCACGGCTCGGTGGCGGTGCAGGTCGCCAGCGGTGCTGCCGGCGCGCTCATCGTGCGCGGCGGGGCGGGCACCATCGACCGGGTGAAGGGGATCGACGGCATCACCGAACAGGTGCTGCTGATCCAGCAGGTGGTGCTGAACGCCAACGGCGAGCTGCCGGACTTCGACACGCTGTGGAACGCGCCGGGCAACGGGGCGACCGGTGAGTGGACGGTGAACGGCACCACCGGCCGCACGCTCGCCATGCAGCCGGGCGAGGTGCAGCGCTGGCGCATCGTCAACACCGGTTTCCAGGCCGAGGCGAAGTTCGCCCTGGTGCAGGCCGATGGCGGCGCCCCGCTGAACGTGACGCTGATCGCCATGGACGGCGTGAACTTCAGCCCGAAGGCGGCGACGGTGCAGGCGGTCTACCTGCCGCCGGGCGGGCGCGCCGACATCCTGGTGCAGGCCCCGGCGCAGCCGACGACGCTGCTGGCCCAGGTCGGCCAGTACGTGGCCAAGGGGCAGGGTGGGCCGACCACCGGCCTGACCGCCGGCTTCGAGATCGGCGGCGTCTGGCAGGAGGCTTCCTTCGTCGGCACCCCGGCGACCGTCTTCAGCGTCGCCGTGGCCGGCGCGCCGAAGCCGATGGCGCTGCCGGCCGACCCGCTGCCGCGGCCGCTGGTGCCGGAAATCACCGCGTCCACCACGCCGGACGCCTGCCGCTACGTGGTCTTCGGCGTCACCAAGGTCACCGCGCCGGACGGCACGCTGAAGAACGGCCTGCCGAGCTACGACCCGGCGGCGATGCCGACCTCGTTCAAGCTGCAGATCAACGGCGAGCTGTTCTGCCCCGGCCGCGTCCTGTTCCAGCCGCCGCTGGGCTCGGTGGACCAGTACGTCGTGTCCACCCCCGGCGTGCACGTCTTCCACATCCACGTGAACCCGTTCCTGGTCACCGAGGTGGAGGGGCAGCCGCTGTCCACCCCGATGTGGCGCGACACCATGCTGGTCGGGCCGAACGGCTACAAGGCCCTGACCAAGTACACGGACTACGCCGGCACCTTCCCGATCCACTGCCACATCCTCGACCACGAGGACGTCGGCATGATGACCAACGTCACCGTGGTGGATCCGGCCTCCAAGACCCGTGTCGCCGCCGCGGCGCACGGCCACTGACCGGCCGCCGGGCCGTGCCGGCGGCGGCACGGCCCTCCCTTCACCCTCACCGTCCGACGCGGGCGAACGACGCCCGCCGCCATCCGCAGGAAGACTTCATGCTCAAGCCCGTTCAGCCGACCCGCCGTAATTTCCTGGTCGGGGCCGGCCGCTTCGCCGCCGCGTCCGCGCTCGCCAGTGCCGTGCCGTTTCCCGTCGCGGCGGAGGCCGGCGGCGGCCGCATCGCGTCCTCGGCGCTGAAGGATCTGGCCGGGGCGGTGACGGGCGGCATCGTGCTGCCCGACGACCCGTTCTTCGGCGACTACGCCCGGCCGAACAACCTGCGCTTCCGCACGCTCCCCACGGCCATCGCGCGCTGCACCAGCGACGCGGACGTGCAGGCCTGCGTCGCCTGGGTGCGCAAGCACGGCGCCCGCTTCGCCGTGCGCAGCGGCGGGCACAACTACGCCGGCTTCTCCACCACCCCCGGCCTGCTCATCGACATGACGCCCATGAGCAGCATCGCCGCGCTGCCCGGCGGGGACGGGCTGGTGAAGGTGGGCGGCGGCGCCCTCAACGGCATGGTCTACCAGGCGCTGGAGCGGGTGAACCGCACCATCACGCACGGGCGCTGCACCACGGTGGGCGCGGCGGGCTTCCTGCTGGGCGGCGGCATCGGCTTCAACATGCGCATGTTCGGCATGGGATCGGACCTGCTGCAGGCTACGAGCATCGTCACGGCGGACGGCGCGCTGCATGCCGACGTCCAGGACGGCGGCGCCGACCGCGACCTGTTCTGGGCCTGCCGCGGCGGCGCCGGCGGGAACTTCGGCATCAACACGTCCTTCACCCTGCGCACCTTCCCGGTGGAGACGGTCACCTTCTTCGACGTCACCTGGACCACGGACGTGGACGAGGTGCTGTACACCCTGCTGACACGCCTCGCGGAGGCGCCGCCGGAATTCGGCAGCAAGATCAGCGTCACCAGCCCGCCGCGCGGCAGCGGCAGCCAGCAGCTCACCGTCTCCATCCTCGGCCAGCTGCACAAGTGCAGCACGACGGTGGAGGCGATCATCGGCCCCGTGCTGGAGAGGGCGTCGAAGACGACCATCAAGCCCGACATGCCCTACTGGCCGGCGCAGGACCTTCTCAGCGAATTTACCTACCCGTACTTCTATCAGGAGAAATCCTCCTACATGAAGGCGGCGGACATCACGCCCGCCGCCGTCGCCGGCATGGTCCGGCTCGCCCGCCGCATGCCGGGCACCTGCATGGCCAATTCCTTCAAGTTCTTCCAGGTGGGCGGCAAGGTGAACGCCACGCCGGCCGACGCCACCGCCTACGTCCACCGCGGCTACGACTGGCTGTTCTCCTCTGAAGTGAACTGGTGGGACCGCAAGGACCCGAAGGCGCTGGTGGACGAGAACCTGGCTTGGCAGGAGCAGTTCTACGCCTCCGTCAACACGGCGACCAGGGCGGCGGGCGCCTTCCAGAACTTCCCCGATCCCTCCCTGAAGGACTGGTCGGCCGCCTATTACGGCGGCAACTACGCCAAGCTGCGGCGGGTGAAGACCGCTTACGACAAAGCCGACCTGTTCACCTACCGGCAGGGCATCAAGCCGTTGTGATGCCGCTGACCCGCACCCCGGAAACTCCTCTCCCGGGGTGCGGGCGACGCGCCGTTCCGGGGCCGCCGGCGCGAGCCGGCGCCCGAGCGGCGCCGGTTCGGCTGTCGACGTCCGGGGCTCTTGCCGGCGCGTGACGCTCTTGCGCGCCGCGCCGGATCGGTTCATGTTAGTGTCCGATAACTAACAACGTGGTCCCTGGCGATGGCGACGCGCAAACCGGCGGATGAGCGGCGGGAGGAAATCGTGGCGGCCGCGTTGACGCTGGCCGACGCGGCCGGCCCGGACCGGCTGACCACGGGTACGGTTGCCGCCGCGGTCGGCATCACCCAGGCCGGTGTCTTCCGCCACTTTCCGAAAAAGCAGGACCTTTGGGACGCGATCGGTGCCGAGATCGGGCGGCGCATGAAGGCGGCCTGGGCCGAGCCGCTCGACGCCGCCACCCGCCCGCTTCAGCGGCTGGAAGGGCTGGTGCGGGCGCAACTGACCCTGATCCAGGAGACCCCGGCGATCCCGGCGATCCTCTTCTCGCACGAGCTGCACAGCGAGAACGAGGCGCTGCGTCTGACCTTCCTGGGACTGATGCGCACGTTCGTCGGCCATCTGGTCGCCATCATCGAAGCCGGGCGCGCCGACCGCAGCGTTCGTGCCGACCTCGACGCGCACGACGCCGCCCTGTTGGTGGTCGCGGTCATGCAAGGGGTGATCGTGCGGTGGTCGCTGACGGGGCGCGCCTTCGACCTGTGCGCCGAGGCCGAGCGCCTGCTGACGGTGACGCTGCGGGGCCTGACGCCGCCGGAGGGTGAACCATGATGCGCCGCGCTGTCCGTTTCGTTCTGCCGGCCGCGGTCGTGGTGGCGCTGGCCGCCGCAGCGGGGTATGCCCTGCAGGTCCGGCCGGTCGCCGTGCCCGTCGCCGCAACGGAACGCGATGTGCCGGTCGAGGTCTATGGCCTCGGGACGGTGGAGGCGCGCGTGCGCTCCGCCGTCGGGCTGGAGGTTGCCGGGACCCTGACCGAGCTGTTCGCCGACCATGGTGACCGCGTGGCGAAAGGGACGGTGCTCGCCCGCCTTGAGTCCAGCCAGCAGGAGGCCCGCGTCGCCGAGGCCAAGGCCGCGGTCGGCCAAGCCCGCGCGGCGCGCGACAAGGCGGCGTCCGCCATCGTCAAGGCGCGCGCGCTGCTCGACAAGCGCCGGCAGGCCAACGACCGGCGCCAGACTCTGCTGGGCAGAGGCAGCGTGTCGGTGGAGATCGCGCAGGACAGCGCCGCCGACCTGAGGATCGCCGAGGCCGAACTGGACGTGGCGCGCGCCGACCTCGCGGTCGCCGAGGCCGCCATTGCCGACGCCGACGCGCGCTTGCGCTACGAAACCGCGCGCCTTGGCCGTTCGACGCTGACGGCGCCCTTCGACGCGCTGGTGATCGCCAGGCACAAGGAACTGGGGGCCGCCGTCAACCCGGGCGAGCCGCTGTTCACCCTGGTCGACCCGGAGAGCGTCTGGGCACTGGTGCACGTGGACGAGGCGTCGGCCGGGGGATTGGCCGAAGGACAACCGGCGCAGGTCCGCCTGCGCTCGCTGCCGGGGGCGCGGTTCGGAGCCCGCATCGTCCGCATCGAGCTGGAAAGCGACCGCGTCACCGAGGAGCGCAAGGTCTACCTGAAATGCGAGGTCTGCCCGCCGCGCGTCTTCCTGGCCGAGCAGGTGGAGGCGACCATCGCCGTGGACCGCCTGGCGAGCGCGCTTCTCGTTCCGCAGGTCGCCGTCGAGCGGTTCGACGGCCAGCGGGGCACGGTGTGGACCGTGGAGGACGGCCGCTTGGCCCGCCGCACGCTGGCCTTTGGACAGCGCACGCTGGACGGGCGGCTGCCGGTGGTGGACGGGCTGCCGGAGGGCGCCCGTGTCGTCACCGCCCCTCCGGCAGGGCTGCGCGAGGGACGCCGCGCCGACGTTGCCGGGGGCGGGCCATGAACCTCGCCCTGCGCGACGTCCGCCACAACCTCGGCCGCTTCCTGCTGACCTGCCTGGGGCTCAGCCTGTTGCTCGGGGTGGTGCTCTCGATGATCGGCATCTATCGCGGGCTGGTCGACGAGGCGCTGATCCTGGTGCGCGCCCCCGGCGCCGACCTGTGGGTGGTGGAATCCGGGACGCGCGGTCCGTTCGCCGAGTCCTCGCGCATTCCCGGGGACGAGCGGGACTCCGTGGCGCGGCTGGCCGGGGTGGCGGACGCCGGCAGCTTGACCTTCCAGTCGGTGGAGACGCCGCACCGCGATCGCACGCTGCGGCTCTACGTCGTGGGCCACGAGGTGGGGCGGCCCGGCGCGCCGGCGCGGATCGTCGCCGGACGGCCGATCACGCGCGGCCATTACGAGATGGTCGCCGACCGCCGCACCGGCCTCACCCTCGGAGAGCGGGTGCGGCTCGGCCGCCACGACTATACGGTGGTCGGGCTGACCGACGGGATGGTGGCGTCCGGGGGCGATCCGGTGGTGTTCCTGACGCTGCTGGACAGCCAGCGCCTGCAGTTCGACCTCGACCCGCCGGCCGCGCGGAAGGAGCGGGCGCGCGGTTCCAGGCCGGCCGGAACCGACATCGTCAACGCCGTCGTCGCCCGCGTGCTGCCCGGCGTGGCGGTGCAGGACGTGGCCGACACGGCGGCGCGCTGGAAGCACCTGAGCGCGCTCACCCAGGGCCAGCAGGAAGCGCTGCTGCTCCAGTCCGTGGTGGAAAAGGCGCGCCGGCAGATCGGCCTGTTCACGACCATCCTGCTGGCCGTCTCGGCGGTGATCATCGCGCTGATCCTCTACACGCTGACCATGGACAAGGTGAAGCAGATCGCCACGCTGAAGCTGATCGGCGCGCCGGACCGCATCATCGTCGGCCTGATCGTCCAGCAGGCGCTGGCCCTGGGGGTCACCGGCTGGAGCGTGGGGACGGCGCTGATCGTCCTGGTCAAGGACCACTTCCCGCGGCGCGTCGTCCTGACGCCGGAGGACGCGCTGCTGCTCGGTGTGGGGGTCCTGGTCATCTGCGTGGCGGCGAGCGGGCTCGGTGTCCGGCTGGCGCTCAAGGTCGATCCGGCCACCGCGCTGGGAGGGTAGGGCGATGCCGTTCCCGCTCATGGAGCGTCCCCTCGTCGATCTGCAAGGTGTCGCCAAGACCTACGGCCGCGGCGAGGCCGCGGTGCACGCGTTGAAGGACACCGACCTGCGGGTCTATCCCGGCGAGGTGGTCGGCCTGCTCGGCCCCAGCGGCTCGGGAAAGACGACGCTGCTGAATCTGGTCGGCTGCATCGTCGATCCCACGCGCGGGCGCGTGACCCTGGACGGCGAAACGGTCTACGACGGGCGGTGGCTGCGCGCCGATCTGCGGCGCCTGCGCCTGGAAAAGATCGGCTTCATCTTCCAGTTCCACAACCTGCTCCCCTTTCTGACGGCCGGGGAGAACGTCGCCGTCGTGCTGGACCTCGCCGGGCAGAGCGATGCGGCGGCGCGGGCGCGGGAACTGCTGGATTACCTGGAGGTCGGGCACCGCTTCACGTCGCTGCCGGCCCGGCTCTCGGGCGGTGAGGCGCAGCGGGTTGCCATCGCCCGCGCACTGGCGAACCGGCCGCGCATCATCCTCGCCGACGAACCGACGGCGGCGCTCGACTCCCAACGCGCCGGCATCGTCATGGATCTGCTGCGCAAGGTGGCGGTGGAACAGCGGGCGGCGATCCTCGTCGTCTCCCACGACGAAAAGATCTTCGACCGCTTCGACCGCAAGATCGCGTTGCGCGACGGCAGCGTCGTGGACGCCGCCTGATTGCTCGGCCGCGGCCCCCCCCGCGCCAGGACCTGACGCGGTCCAGTCATGTCATGACCCGGTGCGGCCGGCCTGGGACTGATGGTCGGCGATCCGCTCCGCCTGCGCGTCGGTCAGCGGGCGGGCGAAGCCGATCATCAGCCGGGATCGTCCGTTGGGCCGCACGTCGTCGCGGATATCCTTCAGTTGCAGGGCCAGACAGCCCCGGTTCCGCCCGGCAAGGATCGGGTGGTCGGACAGCGGCTTGCGCCCTCCGTCACCTCGGCGAACCCGACCGCAGCAACAATGCCATCCAACACGATACAAATCGTCGTGGGGCTGTCCCCCTGCCGGTAGAGCGCCTTGTGGTCATTGCAAACGCGTACGCAGCCCGCGGCGGCAAGCGCTCCGGCAAGGATCGCCGCCATGGCGCCATCAGGGTCGAACAGACGGGGGCGTCAGGGGAACCGACCCGGTCATCCGCCTGCCAGCGGTACGAACCAGCCCGCGTTGATGTCGCTCACGCGAACCCCGGTCAGCGTGACGGTGTCGCTGTCGGAGAAGACGATCACCGCATCCCCGGCTCCGGTCGTGCGCAGCGTGTAGCCCCGTGCCCCGCCGGCCAAGCCGATTCGGTCGCCTTCGGCAAAGCGGAAATCGCTGACCACGTCGCTCCCATCACCGGCACGGAACACGAAGACATCCGCGCCGGCGCCGCCGGTCAGCGTATCGCTGCCCACATCGCCCGACAGGAGGTCGTCGCCAGGGTCGCCGAACAGCAGGTCGTCCTCGCGGCCGCCGTACAGCGTGTCGCCACCCACACCGCCGTACAGCGTGTCGGCGCCCATGTTGCCCAGCAACAGGTCGATGCCGGCGTTGCCCAGCAGCAGGTCCGCGCCATCGCCCCCGGCTTCGGCGTCGGCGCCGTCGCCACTCACCAGACGGTCGTTGCCCAGGTCGCCCATCAGATTGTCGTCGCCGATGTCCCCGAACAGCAGGTCATCGTCACGGCCACCGTAAACCGTGTCGTTGTCACGGCCGCCGTACAGCGTGTCGGCGCCCATGTTGCCCAGCAGCAGGTCGGTGCCGACGTTGCCGAACAGCAGGTCGCCGTCGTCGCCGCCCTGGACGGAATCGTTGCCCTCCTCGCCGTAGAGGAGGTCGTTGCCGGTCTTGGACCCGACGAAATCGTCGCCGCCGCCGCCGCGCAGCGTGTCGTCGTCGGCGCCCAGGACGACGTACTGGGCCGAGCCGTCGCAGACCACGCTCTGCGAACCGTCGCCACCCGACAGCTGGACGTTGCCGACCACCGCGAGGAAATCGACGTTGTTGACGGTGATGACCGTGCCGCTGGGCAGGCCGCGGGTGTCGAGCACCACCGCCTCGCCACCACCTGCGCTGCCGGTGATGCTGATCGGCGTGTTCGGCGCGGTCCCGGCCACCACGGTCGGGGTGATAGTGCGCACGGCGACGGAGGTGGTCGGCGGCAGAGTGGAGACGAAGGTGGAGATGGCGTCGCCGATCACCGCCTGCTGCGTCGGGTCTGCGCTGATGGTGCTGACCATCGCGACCACCGTCTGCGACAGCTGGGTCGGCGCGACCGGGTTCTGCGGCCCGCTGGCGTTGAGGCTGGTGCCGCCGGGCAAGCTGGCCGACAGGGAATTGTTGGTGCCGGTCCCCAGATCGATGGTCACCGGCGTGGTGGTGCCGACCGGAATGGGGGTGACCGTCGTCGTGGTGACGCCGTTCGTCGTGGTGTTCGACACCGGGCTCGGCGACTCGCTTCCGCCGCCCCCGCCGCTGTCGGCCGGCGGCAGGGCATGGCGGATGCTGGAACCGCTGAGACTGATGAGGGCATTGGGGGTGTAGGACCCCTTCAGCACAAGGCTCAGCTCGGCGGCGTCGGCGACGCCGTCGGTGTCGATGTGCAGCGTGGTCCGGCCGCCGCTTGGCGTGCCGAATTGGACGGAGTGAGCGGCAACGACGGTGCCGTCGCCCTGGCTGACCGTGCCGGACAGCGTAACGCCGTTGATGGTGATCGTGTCGCCGGCCCCGAATCCGTTGATCGGCAGGCCGGCCGCCAGGGTGGTCGTGTCGAGGGTCAGGGTGGACGCCGCCGCCGACGAGCCGAAGGTCAGTTCGGCGATGCCGGTCAGGGTGGCGCCGGTCAGGTCGAGGTTCCCGGTGGCCGTGACGATGTCGTCTCCGGTGCCGGTGACCGTCACCCCGAGCAGGGCGCTGGTGCCGGCCGTTACGGTCTGGACGGCCCCGGCCGCGGTCAGGTTGAGCAGGAGAATGTCGGCTTGGTCGGAGAGCGACAGGTTACCGCTGGCGACGTTCACCACGTCGTCGGCGGCGCCGGCGGTCCTGGTGCCCTGGATGGCGGTGAGAGCGCCGGTCTGGCCGCTGCCCAGCGTCACGGTTTGGATCGCCGAAGCCTGGGTCATCGTGATGACCTCCAGGTCCGTCACGATGGCCGAGGTCAGGTCCGCCGTCCCGCTCCCGGTCAGCCACAGCGTGTCGATGCCATCCCCGCCATCGATCGTTTCGGACAGACCGGACATATCGCCGACCGAGCCGCGGAAGGCGTCGTTGCCGTCGCCGCCCTGCAGACTGTCGGTGCCAGCCCCGCCGATCAGGGTGTCGGCCCCCGTACCGCCGGTCAGCACGTCGTTGCCGGCGTTGCCGGTCAGCGCGTTGTCGGCCTGGTTGCCGGTCAGCGTGTCGTTGCCGGAACCGCCCTTGGCGTTCTCGATCAGCGAGCGTGGGTCGTTGCCGTAGAGATAGGGGGTCGCCAGATTGCCGTTAAAAGTTGACGTGGGAACGACCACGTCATCCTCCAGCGTGTACTCCGTGGCGGCGTACTGGGAACCGAGGTTCGACCACGCGCCCGGTGTCAGGTCGATGGAGAGATTGGTGGTGTAACTGTCGAAATCGTAGGTGTCGGTGCCGCCGCCGTCCCAGATGGTCGCCAGCACGACCTCGGCGCCGGGATCAAAGGTGTAGGTCGAATCGCCGCTGTTGGTGCTCCAGTTGGCGCCGTACAGGTATTGGATGGCGGCGATGTCGTTCGGCATCAGCCCAGCCGGGAAGCTGCCGGACGGGATGGTGTAGCCCGTCACGTCGCCGCCCGGAAAGGAGCGGTAGCTCATTACTGACATCTGGATGGAATCGACCTCGGCCGCCGCGGCCGGGAAGCCGTTGATGTCGTCGTGCGGGTGCTTCAGGCCGAGGGCATGGCCGATCTCATGAAGAATGGTCAGGTAGGGGTAGTTGCCCGCATCCCAACTGGCAATGGCGCCCGGGACCACATAGGTGCCCAACTGGATGTCGCCGGCCTCCTGCGTGCTTCCGGGGAAATCGACGACCTGGGCAGTCGGATTGCCGCTGGCCATGTTCCCGTACCCGTCGAGAACGATCGGCGGCAGGTACCAGTAGATGCTGATGTCCGAGGCGCTGGCCGTGCCCGTTTCGCTGAAGGTCAGACCGGAGACGTTGCTCCAGGCCTGCAGGGCGGCTTCGACGGTCTGTTGTTCCGTGCCCGTCAGGCCGCTGACGTGGGCGGAGTTCGGGGCGACCGCGTAGCCGGAGAGCGCACTCGCCAGGGATGGGAAGCTGTAGGTGAGGGCCGTGCTGCTCCACTTCATTCCGTAGAGCGTCGTGTCGATCGCCGAAGTGCCGCTGGCTGAAACGGAAACGCCGGTTGCCATCCTATCTCTCCGATCCTCATCCCATCCGGCGGATGGCCCATTGGTGCTGGGGATGCATCGGAAAGGTCTTCCTTTCACCCGGCCAATACGCAGTGCGCCACCCGATAACCTTTTCGGGTAGTTTTCCACCCCTTTTGCGCACTGTTATACACGAAATTTCGAATTATCAACCTTCGCGATTACCCTTGTGGCAACTTTTTGGAGCGGCAGGAGAGAGAATTGGCTGCGGGACGTTTCGGCGACCGCCAGGCACTTTCACGTTGAAGAAATATTATATAAAATTACTTCGAACTGATTGGCGGGCGCACCCTGCGCGCCCGGAGTCTGCCTGCCCGGAAGGCCGAGGCGGCCGTCGGGTGCGAGGTCATGAACATCATGACCCGCTTGGGCAGGTCCGTCCCTCGCCAGGGCGCCCGACTACCGCTGGATGCCGGTGGACTCCGCCCTCACGCCGATCTGTGCGCCGAAGTCGTCCGTCCCGCTTCGCTGCAGCACGCCTGCCGGCGCTCCCGCCCAGGCCGGCGGCGGGTTCCGCGTCGGGCGCAGGGGCGCGGCGGCGTACGAGCGCGCGACCTGCCCGGCCGGCGGTTGCCCGTAGGTCGTGGTGCGCTGGCGGACCGGGCGCCCCGCGGCGCGGGCCAGCGCGTCCATCGCGGCCGGCGGCATCTCCTGCCCGTGCGCGGCACCGGCGGCGCGGGTGATGCTCTCGTCCATCAGCGTGCCGCCCAGGTCGTTGGCGCCGGCGTTCAGGCAGGCGGCCACGCCCTCCGGTCCCATCTTCACCCACGAGGTCTGGATGTTGGGAATCCACGGGTGCAGCGCCAGCCGGCCGACCGCGTGCATCAGCACCGCCTCCCGCCAGGTCGGCCCCTTGCGCGCGCCGCCCTTGAGGTAGATCGGCGCCTCCATGTGCACGAAGGGCAGCGGCACGAATTCGGTGAAGCCGCCGGTCTCGCGCTGCAGGTCGCGGATGCGGATCAGGTGGCGGGCCCAGTGCTCCGGCCGCTCGACGTGCCCGTACATGACGGTAGCGGTGCTGCGCAGGCCGACGCCGTGCGCGGTGCGCATCACCTCCAGCCACTGCGCGCTGTTCACCTTGTCGGGGCAGAGCACGGCGCGCACCTCGTCGTCGAGGATCTCGGCCGCCGTGCCGGGCAGGGAGCCCAGGCCGGCGCGCTTCAGCGCGGTCAGGAACTCCTCCAGCGAGGCGCCCAGCGTCGCCGCCCCCTGCCAGACCTCCAGCGGCGAGAAGGCGTGCACGTGCATCCGCGGCACGGCGCCCTTCACGGTGGCGAGGATGTCCAGGTAGGTCTGCCCGGTGTAGTCGGGGTGGATGCCGCCCTGCATGCACACCTCGGTGCCGCCGCGCTCCCACGCCTCGACCGTGCGCGCGGCGATCTCCTCATGCGGCAGGTCGTAGGGCCGGCCCCGCAGCGCCTCCGCCGTCTTGCCCTTGGAAAAGGCGCAGAAGCGGCACTTGTAGGTGCAGATGTTGGTGTAGTTGATGTTGCGGCAGACGACGTAGCTGACCGTCTCCCCCACCACGTCGCGGCGGAGCGCGTCGGCCGCTTCGGCCACCGCGGCGAACTCGCGCCCCCGGGCGGCGAACAGCCGCACGATCTCCCCCTCGGCCAGCGGATTGCCGTCGCGTGCCTTGGTCAGAACGGCCGACAGGCCGGTGGAGGCGAGCGCCGGGGCCGGCATGGGCGGCGGGGCGACGCTGTCCTGCCCGGGGCTCCAGGCGCCGCGCGCCAGCCCGGCGGCGTCGGCCTGGGCGCGCACCGTGCGGTGCAGCGCCGGGTCGATCCACTCGGCCAGGGCGTGGACGTAGCGCGGGTGCACGGGCAAGCGCGGCGCCAGCTCCCGGCCGGCCGCGCGGGTGCGGGCCTCCAGCTCGGCGAGGTGCGGCCAGGGCGCTTCCGGGTTGACGTGGTCGATGGTCACCGGCGAGACGCCGCCCCAGTCGTCGATGCCCGCGTCCACCAGCGCCTCCAGGTGGCCGGGGCTGAGGTTCGGCGGCGCCTGCACCGTCACCTCCGGCGGCAGGGCGAGGCGGGCCAGCGCGATGGCGCGCAGATGCTCCTCGTGCGGGGCGTCGGGCGCTTCGGCCATGCGGGTGCCCGCCTTGGCGCGGAAGTTCTGGACGATCACCTCCTGCACGTGGCCGTGCCGCTCGTGCGAGGCGCGGATGGCGAGCAGGGAGTCCGTGCGCTCCTCCAGCGTCTCGCCGATGCCCATGAGGATGCCGGTGGTGAACGGCACGCGGGCGCGGCCGGCGGCCTCCAGCGTGGCGAGGCGCACGGCCGGGTGCTTGTCCGGGCAGCCGTGGTGCGGGCCGCCCTTCGCGCACAGACGCTCCGACAGCACCTCGACCATCATGCCCTGCGACACCGACACGCCGCGCAGCAGCGCCACGTCGGCCTCGCTCATCACGCCGGGGTTGGCGTGCGGCAGCAGGCCGGTCTCCTCCAGCACCAGCCTCGCCATGGCCGCGAGGTAGGCGATGGTGCTCGGGTAGCCCAGCCGGTCCAGCTCGGCCCGCGCCTCGTCCCAGCGCGCCTCCGGCTGGTCGCCCAGGGTGAACAGCGCCTCGCGGCAGCCCGCCGCGGCGCCGGCCCGCGCGATGGCGAGCACCTCGTCGGCGGTCAGGTAGGCGTTGGCGCCCGGGCGCGGCGTTTCGGCGAAGGTGCAGTAGCGGCAGGTGTCGCGACACAGCTTGGTGAGCGGGATGAACACCTTGGGCGAATAGGTCACCAGCGCCCCGTGCGCCAGATCGCGGCGCGCGCGGGCGGCGGCGGACAGGGCGGCGGTGCCGGCCGTCGCGGCGAGGTGCCGGAGCGCGGCGTCGTCGAGCCGGTCGCCGCGCGCGGCGGCGGCGAGGAGGTCGGTCGTCATGGTGCACCTCATGGGGCGGCGCCGACCGCGAGCCGGTCGGGGATCCGCAGGCGATGGAGGAGGCCCAGCGTGCGGGACGCGCCGCCGCGCCGCAGGTAGGCGGCGAGGTCCGCCGGACGGTCGAGGTCCAGGGCGAGGCCGGGGGCAAGGCCGGGGCTGTCCACCACCGCCACGCTGCGCCCGCCGGCCCGCGCGGCGTCGGCGTGGCGCCGGCAGCTGTCCGGCCCGAAGCCGAAGGGCAGCGAGGCGACGGGGCGCAGCACCATGGCGTTGGTGCCGCCGTCGGTGGAGCGCGCCAGCACCACGTCGGCGCGCTCGGCCAGCACCGTGGCCTCCAGCTCCGCCGGGGTGACGCCGGGCAGGTCGGCCGGCATCATCAGCACGTGCGCCCGCGGGCAGCCCGCCAGCAGCCAGGCGCGCGCCCCCTCCAGGCTGGGGTTGAGGCCGCCGACGGGGGATTCGGGCAGGACGACGGCGCCGTACTCCGCCGCGACCTCCGCCGCCTCCGCGTCGCCGGTGACCACCGCCACCGTGTCGATCGCGGCGCAGCGGCGCAGCGCGTCCAGGCCGTCCTCCAGCATGCTGCGCACCAGCAGGGCGCGCTCGTCGGGGGAGAGGAACGGGCTCAGCCGGTGCTTGCCGTCCTTCAGCGCGCGCACCGGCACCAGAGCCCAGAAGGGATCGCGGCCGGTCATCGCCGCAGCTCCGCCGCGAAGGCCAGCACCTCGGCGGCCAGCCGGGCGCGTCCGGCGGCGTCGCGCATCACGGTCTGAGCCACCAGCACGCGCGGCCCGCGGATGGTGTCGGCGAGGCCGCGGTCGGCCTCGTCGATGACGACGCCGTCCAGCAGGTCGCCGTACTGCTCCGCCACCCAGGCGGCGGAGGGGCGGATGCCCAGCTCGTCCATCATCTTGGCCGCCGGGCCCTTGATCGCCTGCCCGCCGACGATGGGCGACACCGCCACCAGCGGCACCCGCCGCCGCGCCAGCGCGTCGCGCAGGCCCGGCACGGCGAGGATCGGGGCGATGCTGACGAAGGGATTCGACGGGCCGATCACGATGGCCGCGAGGTCCGGATTCTCCAGCCACGCCAGCGCCCGCGGGTTCGGCCGCGCCGTCTCGATTCCTTCGAAGCGGAAGCCGCGCACCCGCGGCGCGCAGCGGCGGCGGACGAAGTAGTCCTGGAAGGCCAGCGTGCCGGCGTCGCTGTCCACCAGGGTGGCGATCGCGTCGTCGCTCATCGGCATCACCTCGCAGGATATACCGAAGCGGCGGCACAGCTCGGCCGTCACGGCGCCGAGCGGTTCGCCGGCGCGCAGGCGGCGGGTGCGCTCGACGTGCACCGCCAGGTCCTTGTCGCCCAGGCGGAACCAGGTGTCGCCGCCGAGCGCCGCGGTGGCCTCCATGAAGGCCCAGCTCTCGCCGGCGCGGCCCCAGCCGGTTTCCGGGTTGACCACGCCGGCCAGCGTGTACATCACCGTGTCGAGGTCCGGGCTGATCGACAGGCCGAGGTGGGTGAAGTCGTCGCCGGTGTTGACCAGCACGCCCAGGGCGCCCGGCGGGAGCACCGCGTACAGCCCGCAGGCCAGCTTGGCGCCGCCGACGCCGCCGGACAGCGCGAGGATCTTCGTGGGCCGTCCGTCGCTCATGCCGTCCTCACCGGAAAAGGTCGTGTCGGCGGTCGCGGAGCAGCGCCGCCGCCGGCCGCTCCGGCCCCTCGACGCGCAAGCCCCGCACCAGCACCGCCGGGATGCCCTCGTGCGCCTGCCCCATGACCATGGATGCGGCGGCCGCCAGCTCGTCGCCGACGGCGATCTCCGTCACCTTCAGCTCCCGCCCGAACAGGTCCGGCGCGCCGCGGCGGTCGAGCAGGGCGGGCAGGCCGGCGGCGCCGATGCACACGCCGGTCACGCCGTTGCGCCAGGGCCGCCCGAAGCTGTCGTTCATCGCCACCGCCAGCGGGACGCCGAAGCGCTCCTGCAGGGCGGCGCGCAGCCGCCGGCAGGAGGCGTCCGGATCCTCCGGCAGCAGCAGGGCCGTCTCCTCGCCGTCCTCGACGTTCGACTGGTCCACCCCGGCGTTGGCCATGACGAAGCCCAGCCGGTGCTCGACGACCAGCACGTGCGGCACGGCGCGGATCACGGCGCGGCTTTCCGCCAGCACCAACTCGACCAGCCGGGGATCCTTGCGCACGACCTCGGCCAGTTCGAACGCGCGGGGGGAGGGGGTGACATCCGCCAGCCGCCGCAGCCGCCCCTCGGCCTTGGAGACGATCTTCTGCGCCACCACCAGCGCGTCGCCGCGCTGCGGGCGGGCGCCGTTGCGCTCCAGCGCGTCGCCCAGCAGCACGGCGAGGTCGTCGCCGGGCCGCACGAGCGGCAGTCCCTCCAGGCCGATCAGGGTGACCGCGGCCATGCGCTGTTCTCCCTAGAGCGCCGAACCGTCCGCCATCCTGCCGACGATGCGGATGCCCGCCCCGTCGACCTTGTAGAGGCGGTTGATGGTGATGAGCACGGAGGTCAGCGCCTCCGCCGCCGCCGAGTTGGCGAGCGGCCCGCCGTGGATGCCGCGCAGCCCCGCCGCCTCGACCAGCCGCAGCACCGCCTCGCGCGCCTCCTTGTCGTCGCCGAACACCAGCACGTCGCACTCGATGGGTGCCGAGCCCTGGAGCTTGTGGGCGGACACGTTGTGGAAGGCGGAGGTGACGGTGACGCCCTCGCCGAAGGCCGCGCGCGCCTGCACGGCGGCGCAGCCATCGGCCGGGAGCTGCACGGTGCCGACCTTGGGCGGCACCAGCGGCACGGTGGCGTCGATGACGATCTTGCCGGCGCAATGCGCGCGGATCTCGTCGATGACGCCGGCGTGGGTGGCGTAGGGCACGGTCAGCACGACGATGTCGGCCATCGCCGCGGCCTCGGCCTGCGAGGCGCCCTTGGCGCCGAAGTCCGCCGCGGCGGCCTGCGCCTTTTCCGGGCTGCGCGAGCCGACGACGACGGGGTAGCCGGCGCGCGCCCAGCGCCCGGCCAGCCCGGAGCCGAGGGCGCCGGTGCCGCCGATGACGGCGATGGTGGGGCGGGTGGTCTCGGTCATGGTGGTCTCCTGTGGGGGAGCGTCAGGCCAGCATCTCGGGGATGGTCACGAGCTGGACGCCGGCGGCCAGCAGCCCGTCGCGGGCAGCCTGCGCGACGGCGACCGCGGTGGGCTCGTCGCCGTGCACGCACAGCGAGTCGATGCGGGTGGGCAGGCGCTTGCCGTTGCGCGAGACGATCTCCTGCTCCAGCACCATGCGCACGACGCGCTCGGAGGCGACCTGCGGGTCCTTGATGACCGAACCCTCGATCTTGCGCGAGGTCAGGTTGCCGTCATCCTCGTACTGGCGGTCGACGAACGCCTCGCGCGCCACGCGCAGGCCCAGGCTCTCGCCCGCCTTGTCCATCTCCGACCCGGCGAGCGCCACGTAGATCAGCGACGGGTCGACCGTCTTTATGGCGCGGCCGATGGCCAGGGCGTAGTCGGGGATCTCCGCGGCCATGTTGTTCAGCGCACCGTGCGGCTTCACGTGGGTGACCCGGGTGCCGGCGTAGGCGGCGATGGCCTGCAGGGCGCCGATCTGGTAGGCGACCATCAGCTCCAGGTCGCGCGGCTTCATGTCGATGCGGCGGCGTCCGAAGCCCCAGAGGTCGTTGAAGCCCGGGTGCGCGCCGATGCTGACGCCGTGCTCCTTCGCCTGGGTGACGAGGCGGTGCATGACGTTGGGGTCGCCGGCGTGGAAGCCGCAGGCGACGTTGGCGGAGCCGATGATCGGCAGCAGCGCGGCGTCGTTGCCGATGTCGTAGGCCCCGAAACCCTCTCCCATGTCCGCGTTGAGGTTGACCTTTCGCGCCATCCTACCACCCTCCCTTGCTGGTGCCGATCTGCCCCTGCCGGCCTTTCCGCATCAGCGTAGTTGCTCGCCGAACTTTTATCAAGTATAGAACCATAGTACCTCCGCTCTATGCGGAAGCAATTGAAAATCTTGGGCGTTTTCGGCGACTGGCAGGAGGGGGTGTGATGGATGGTTCCGGCTGGCCGCGGCTGCTGCCGCAGGGCGACGCGGCCCTCGTCGTCGAACTGGACGACCGCATCGACCGTGCGGTGAGCGAGCGCGTCACCGCGCTGGCCGATGCCCTGCGCCGGGCGGCCATCCCCGGCGTGGTGGAGCTGGTGCCGACGTTCCGCTCGCTGCTCGTCCACTACGACCCGCTGGCGCTGGACTTCGCCGGCATCGCCGGCCGCGCGCGGGAGCTGCTGGCCGGCATCGCGGTGGCCGAGCGGCGGCTGCGCCTCGTCCACATGCCCGCCTGCTACGACGGGGAGCTGGCGCCCGACCTCGCCGAGGTGGCGGAGCGCACCGGGCTGACGCCGGAGGCGGTGGTGGGGCTGCACGGCTCGGTCGACTACCATGTCTACATGCTGGGCTTCCTGCCGGGCTTTCCGTACATGGGCGACCTGCCGGAACCGCTGCGGCTGCCGCGGCTGACCACGCCGCGCGTGCGGGTGCCGCCGCGCTCCATCGCCATCGCCAACGCCATGACCGCCGTCTACCCGCTGGAGAGCCCCGGCGGCTGGCGGCTGATCGGCGCCGTGCCGGTGGACCTGTTCGACATCGGCCACGAGTCCCCGGCGCTGCTGGCCCCCGGCGACCGCGTCCGCTTCGAACGGGTGGAGCGCGCCCGCTTCGACGACCTGCGCGTCGCTTTCGCGGAAGGCGCGGCAAAACTCGCGGTCGAGGAGGTGGCGGCATGACCGCGGCGCTGATCGTCGTGCAGCCGGGGCTGCACACCACGGTGCAGGACGGCGGGCGGATCGGCGCCCAGGCGTTCGGGGTGCCGGTGTCCGGGGCGCTCGACCCGGACCAGCTCCGCCTCGCCAACGCGCTGGTCGGCAACGCGGCCGGGGAGGCGGCGCTGGAGATCCTGCACGTCGGCCCGGTGCTGGAGGTCGCGGCGCCGGGCGTGCGCGTCGCGCTGGCCGCCTTCGACGGCGCCCTGGTGCTGGAGACCGCCGACGGCCGCACGGTGCCGGCGTGGCGCAGCGTCACGCTCAGGGAGGGCGACCGGCTGCGCGTGGTGGCGCCGCGCCACGCCGCCTGCGCCTATCTGGCGGTGGAGGGCGGCTTCGACCTGCCCCCGGTGCTCGGCAGCCGCTCCACCTACGGCCGCGGCGGCTTCGGCGGTTTCCAGGGGCGGGCGCTGGCGGCGGGGGACCGGCTGCCGCTGTGCCGCGAGCGCGCGTCGGAGCGCGGCGACCTGCGCCTGCCCGATCCGCCGGCGGCGGGCGACGGCCCGCTGCGCGTCGTGCTCGGCCCACAGGACGACCGCTTCACGCCGGAGGCCATCGCCACGTTCTTCGCGTCCGACTACACGGTCGCTCCGGCGGCCGACCGCATGGGCGTGCGGCTCGACGGGCCGTCGCTGGCGCACCGGGGCGGGCACGACATCGTGTCGGACGGCACCGCCTGGGGCGCGATCCAGGTGCCGGGCGACGGCCGGCCGGTGCTGCTGCTGGCCGACCGCCAGACCACCGGCGGCTATCCCAAGATCGGCGCGGTGTGCACGGCGGACCTGCCGCGCGCCGGCCGGCTGAGGCCCGGCGACCGCGTGCGCTTCGCAGCCGTCGGCGTGGAGCAGGCGCAGGCGCTGCGCCGTGCGCACGAGGCGATGCTGAAGCGGCTGCTGGCCGGGATGGTGCCGGCGGACGCGCGGGTGGTCGACCTGGAGGCGCTGTACGCGGCCAATCTCGTGAGCGGCGCCGTCAGCGGCTTCGAATGGGATGACGCGGATGCCGCGGTGGGGTAGGAGAGGGGGCCGGTTGTGAGGGAAGAATGGTTATGACGGCGAAGACGCGCACCGCCGGCCGCGCCCCGGCGCGGCCGGCCCAGAATCTGGCCCGCACGTTCAAGCGCAGCCGGGTGCCGCTGTACATCCAGGTGGCGACGCTGCTGCGCCGGCGCATCGAGGACGGGCACTTCGCCGCCGGCCAGAAGATGCCGACGCTGGACGATCTGGAACGCGAGTTCCAGGTCGCGCGGGTGACCGTGCGGCAGGCCATCGACCTGTTGCAGAAGGAGGGCCTGGTCTGGCGCCAGCAGGGCAAGGGCACCTTCGTCAGCCAGGACATGCGCGAGAAGCGCTGGCTGCGCCTCGCCATCGACATGGACTCGCTGGCCCAGACCATCGACGGCAACGTGCCGAGGTTCGTCGCCGTCAAGGACCCGCCGCCGTTCCCCCGCCTGCTGCCGGAGGATGGCAAGCCGGCCGACGACTACCATTACCTGCGCAGCATCCAGTACCGCGGCGGCGAGCCCTTCGCCATCGCCAGCGTGCACGTGGCGCAGGCGATCTACGAGCGCTTCCCCGAGGAGTTCGAGACGCACACCACCCTGCCGGTGCTGGTGCGCCACCAGCGCGACGACATCGGCCGGGCGCAGACCACGGTGGTGATCGGCAGCGCCGACCCGGAGACGGCGGAGCTGCTGCGCATCCCGTTGAACGCGCCCATCGCCGAGGCGCGCTTCGTGATCGAGAACCGCGAGGGCGTGGTGATCTACGTGGCCGAGCTGGTCTACCGCGGCGACTGCGTGCGCTTCGACATCGACCTGCTGAAGGACGGCGGCGGCGCGGGGATGACGCTGGGGTAGAGATGTAAGCCCCTCTCCCTCGACGGGAGAGGGGCTTTCGAAGCTCTCACCCCTGGAGCTTCGGCAGGATCTCGCGGGCGATGATCTCGATCTGCTCGCGTTCGTAGCGGTAGGGAACCAGCACGATGCGCTGGATGCCGACATCCACGTGGGCGCGCAGCTGCTCGAGGCATTCCTCGGGTGTGCCCATGATGGCGCTGTCGGTGGTGGATTCGCTCCAGGAGGCGAAGTCCCACTCGGTGTGCAGCCACTCCATCATCCTGGGCTTCACCTCTTCGCGGCTCTTGCCGATCATGATCGGCAGCTGGTTGCCGTTCTGGAGCGTCGCCGGGTCCTTGCCGGCCTCCCTGGCGAATCCGACGATCTTCTCCCAGGAGCGGGTGAAACCCTCCGGCGTGTAGAAGTAGGTCAGCCAGCCGTCGCCCGACACCGCGGCGCGCTTCAGCACCGCGTCGACATAGCCGCCGATCAGGATGGTCGGCCGCGGCTTGCTGCCGGGCTTGGGGTACATGACCGCCTCGCGCATGGTGTAGGGCGGCAGGTCGGCGGTGACCGACGGCTCGCTCCACAGGCGGGTCATGATCTCCAGGTTCTTGTCCATGATCTTGCCGCGCTCGTTGAACGGCACGCCCATGGCGTCGAACTCGCGCTTGTACCAGCCGGACGCCATGGCCAGCACCAGCCGCCCGTCCGACAGCAGGTCGAGGGTGGAGAGCTGCTTGGCCAGCAGCAGCGGGTTGCGCAGCGGCAGCACCAGCACGCCGGTGCCCAGCTTGATCGTCTTCGTCCGCGCCGCCACCGCGGTGAGCATGGTGAGCGATTCGGCGATGGGGAAGTTCGGTTCGGTGCCCAGCAGGATGTGGTCCCACACCCAGAGCGATTCGAAGCCCAGCTCCTCCACCCAGATGCCGTAGTCCAGGAGCGCCTTCGGGTCCGGCATCTCGGGATACCGGGTGAAGTTGCGCATCGCGATGCCGATCTTCACGGTCTTCGATGACATGGGAGCAATTCCTCGCGTTGTCGGGTCCATCCGGTACGGTCAGCCGATGTAGAGGCGGTCGGGGTCGAGGTTGCGGAGCACCGCCAGCTCCTTGTCGGTGGGAACCTCGGTGGTGCGCGCGTCCTCCCACACCTCCAGCTCGAAGCCGGTGTTCGCCTGCACGCGCTCGACGCTCACGCCGGGGTGCAGCGCCTCGATGCGCATGCGCTTGGTCTCCGGGTGGAAGCCCATGATCGCCAGGTCGGTGATGATCCGGTACGGGCCGCCCGCCAGCAGGCCGGATTGGCGCCGGCTGTCGCCGCCCTCCAGGTAGCCGGGGCTGGTGATGTACTCGACCTTTTCCACGAAGCGGCGCTTCTCGTGCTTCATGGCGACGATGACGCGCGACAGGCTGGCGATGTCGTTGCCGCCGCCGGTGCCGGGCAGGCGGCAGCTCGGGTGGTCGGGGTCGCCGATGAAGGAGCTGTTGATGTTGCCGAAGCGGTCGATCTGCGCGCCGCCCAGGAAGCCCACGTCGACGTAGCCGCGCTGCAGCAGCAGCAGCACGTCGGTGATCGGGCAGAGCATGTTGGCCTGCCGGGTGCAGCGCTGCTCGTTGGTGGAAGGGGGCAGCTCGCCCGGCACGATGAACGGGCCGATGACGCCGCCCTCGAACAGGATGGTCAGGCCGGGCGCGTGCAGGCGCTGCGCCAGGGTGGCCGCCAGCAGCGGCGTGCCGACGCCGGCGAACACCGTCAACCCGTCGTCCAGCGAGCGGCTGGCCATCACCGCCAGCAGTTCGGCCGCCGTGTAGGTGCGCTCAGACATTGTGGATGCTCCTGCCGCCGCGGGTCGCCGTCAGAAGGTCGCCCATGCCCATCCGGGACAGGGTTTCCGTCCAGCTCCGGGGTTCGTGGTAGAAGCGCTCCAGGTACTCCCGCGCGCCCTGCTCGGGGTCTTTCCTGGTCATCTCCGCGAACTGGTCCATGTGCTTGAAGAACGGCTCGTAATGGCCGTAGCACTCATGGGGCGCGCTGCCGTAGGGCACCTCGACCACCGCTTCGACCGTGAAGAAGGGGAACTTGGTCTGGTCGGGGGCGCGGCGGATCTGGTCGTTGGAGACGATGCGCTCGGTGGTGACGATCACCTTCTTCGCCGCCATCGGCAGGTCGACGTCCATGAACTGCAGCCCGTCGAGCTGCGCGTTGCCGTAGGCGTCGCAGCGCTGCACGTGGATGATCGCCACGTCGGGGTTGAGCGCCGGGAGCAGCAGCAGCTTCTCCCCCGTGAACGGGCAGGCCATCTCCTTGAGTTGGCCGTCGACCCGGCGCCGCACGTCGGAGCCCATCATCGAGCGCGAGGGCATGAACGGCAGGCCCATGGCCCCGGCGCGGTAGCGCAGGCCCATGGACATGTGGCTCCACTCCTCGAACTCGGCGCGGCCGGATTCGACCCAGTGGCGCATCACCTTGGAGATGCCCCAGACGATGCCCTGGCTGAACCACGAGGTGATCATCTTCCTGCCGATGCCCGAGGCGAAGATGATGTCGCCGTCCGACGAGACGATGGAGCGCGAGAAGGTCAGGTCCCGCCGGCCGGCGCGCACCAGCGCCCAGATCATCGCCATGGGTGTCCGCGACATCATGCAGCCGCCGATGGCGACGTGGTCGCCGTCGTGGATCAGCGCCGCCGCCTCCTCGAGCGTCATCACCTTCTCGTGCAGGCTGCGGTCGCGCGCGGCGGTCCCGGCCCGCAGCTGGTCGTAGGATATCACCACGGATGTTTCCTCCCTTTTTCCGTCGGCGCCGGGCCGTCAGGCGGTGCCGGCGTCGCGGTTGACGCTCGCGATCAGCTCGTCCCACACCGGGACCAGCGCGCACAGGTCGTCCCAGAAGCGCTGCTGGAGCCGGCGGTCGAAGTCGGCCCGCGATGCCCTGCTGCTCCACCCAGGTGAAGTAGCCGAGGTTGAAGATCCGCCGGCGGTCACGGTGGCCCAGTTCCAGCACGTGGTCCTCGCCGACGCCGGCCAGCGCGCGGCCGAACACCTCCGCCGCCGACACCTGGTCGAAGCGGCCGGCGAAGTCGCGCTCCAGCGCCTTGTCGCGCTCGCTGCCGTACATGGCGGCACCGTCGGTGGCGACGGTGACGATCACGTCCTCCTCGCCCAGGTCCAGGCGCTTGGCGGTCTTGATCGCCGCCAGGATGTTGCAGATGCCGGAAATGCCGATCGAGCCCAGCGCGCGGATCGCCTCGTCGGACAGCCCCTTGCGTTCGGCCAGGAAGGCGCGCCCCTCGGCGGTGTTGAACAGCACGTTGACCGCATCGGTCGAGGCGTCGGAGACGCCGACGACGAGATCGCTGTTCATCACGTTCTGGATCAGCGGGATGTGCTTGTCGCCGATGCCCTGGATGTTGTGGGCGCCGTAGCCGTTGTAGAGCATGGTCGGGCACTCGGTCGGCTCGACCGCGACGATCTTCGTCCCAAAGGTCGCCTTCAGGTGGTCGCCCGCCGCCAGCGTGCCGGCGGAGCCGGTGCTGCTGACGAACGCCGCCAGCCGCCCGCGGCCGCCGGAGGCGTGCTCGAACACCTTGGCCAGCGCGCGCCCGGTGCAGACCCGGTGCACGACGTAGTTCGGGAACTCCGAGAACTGGTTGAGGATGTCGTTGTCGGGGTGGCGGGCCAGCTCGGCGCAGGTGTCGTAGATCTCCTTGACGTTGCTCTCCGAGCCCGGCGTGCGGATGACGTCCGCGGGGTCGGCGACCCAGCGCGACAGCCACTCGAACCGCTCGGCGCTCATGCCCTCGGGCAGCACGGCGATGCCGCGGCAGCCGAGGATGCGCGAGATGGCGACGCCGCCGCGGCAGTAGTTGCCGGTGGACGGCCACACCGCCTTGTGGCGGGTCGGGTCGAACAGGCCGGTGACCAACCGCACCGCCAGGCACGCGTAGGCCGGCAGCACCTTGTGCGCGCCGATCATCGGGAACCGCTCGCCCAGCGCCACCACGATCCGCGCCGGCACCCCGGTCAGCGCGCGCGGCAGCTCGACATAGCCGGGCACCTCGGCCAAGTGGCGGCGGTCGGCGGCGTTGAACCAGTGGACGCGGCGCAGGTTCGCGGCGTTCGGACTATCCGGGTCCACCGTTGGTCCTACACCGGTAGAGGCGGCGGCCGGGTCGCTTATTTCCTCGAAGGTGGGCAGCCGCACCCCGGTCTCGCGCAGGCGCGCCACGGCGCGGTCGCGGACGGCGCGGTCGATGACGGAGGCGGGGAGCTCGAAGGGGGTCAAGGACGCTCTCCTCGGGTCGGTGCCGGTGCCTGCGCCGATGCGCGAAGCCCCTGCCGCAACGCGGCGAATGTGTGCATAAGGTACTATCTTTAGAACCATATGCACCTTAATATTCCGTGGCAAGAAAAATGTGTCCACGGAAAGGCTTGATTTCCGCATCCGGTTGAGACGATAGTACGTTTCAAAGAAGGTTCGTGAGCGAACAAACGCGTTCGAGCCCCCGGGACCACATGCCGGGGTATGCACACGCGAGAGGGGCATCAGGGAGGATCGGGGATGGCGCACGCCACCGGTGTCGGTGCCAGGGTCCGGAGAAAAGAGGACGAGCGGCTGCTGCGCGGGCGCGGCCGGTTCGTCGGCGACATCGCGCTGGTCGGCATGAGGGAGCTGGCGTTCGTACGCAGCCCGGTCGCCCACGCCCGCATCCGCGGCGTCGACATTCCCGAGGAGCACCGCGGCGCCGTCTTCACCTGGGCGGACATGCAGGCGGCCGGCATCAAAGCGATCCGCGCGGTGTCCGGGCTGCCGGGCTTCAAGGTGTCGGAGCAGCCGGCGCTGGCCGACGGCAAGGTGCGCTTCGTCGGCGAGCCGGTGGCGGTCTGCGTCGCCGCCACCCGCGCCGAGGCGGAGGACATCGCCGCGCAGGTCTTCGTCGATGTCGAGGAGCTGCCGGTCAACACCGACATGCTGGAGGCGGTGAAGCCCGGCGCGCCCCTGGTGCACGAGCACTGGGCCGACAACGTGTTCCTGGAGACCAGCGTCGGCGGCAACATCCAGGAGATCGCGGCGACCGCGCCGGTCCGGGTGTCGCGCACCATCCGCACCGCGCGCCAGTGCATGGTGCCGCTGGAGGGCAAGGGCGTCGTCGCCCATTGGGAGCGGCAGGCCGAGCAGCTCGTCCTCACCACCGCCACGCAGATGCCGCACATCGTGCGCGCCGGCCTGTCGGAGTGCTTAGGCGTCGAGCAGGGCGCCATCCGCGTGATCGCGCCGGACGTCGGCGGCGGCTTCGGCTGGAAGGGGCTGCTGCAGCCGGAGGAGGTGGTGGCCGGCTGGCTCGCCATGAAACTCGACCACCCGGTGCGCTGGACCGAGGACCGCCGCGAGCATCTGGTGGCCGCCGCCAATTGCCGCGAGCATCATTACGAGATCACCGCCTACGCCGACGCGCGCGGCAAGCTGCTGGGCATCGAGGCGGACGCCTGGGTCGATGCGGGCGCCTATTCGGTCTACCCGTTCTCGGCCTGCCTGGAGGCGGCGCAGGTCGGCTCGATCCTGCCGGGCCCGTACGACTTCCAGCACTACCGCTGCCGCACCTTCTCGGTGTGCACCAACAAGCCGCCGATCGTGCCCTTTCGCGGCGTCGCGCGCACCGGCGTCTGCTTCGCCATGGAGCAGATGATCGACGCGGTGGCCGAGGCGGTCGGCCGCGAGCCGTGGGAGGTCCGCGTCGAGAACCTCGTTCCGCCGGAGAAGATGCCCTTCGACAATGTGACGAAGAAGCACTTCGACAGCGGCGACTATCCCGAATCCGTGCGCCGCGCCGTCGCCGCCCTGGAGCTGGAGGGCTGGCGCGCCCGGCAGAAACGCGGCGAGCCGGACGGGCGGCTGATCGGCGTCGGCGTCGCCACCTACTGCGAGCAGTCGGCGCACGGCACCGCGGTCTACCACGGCTGGGGCATCCCCATGGTGCCGGGGCACGAGCAGGCCCAGGCCCGCATCACGCCGGACGGCGGGCTGGAACTGCGCGTCGGCGTGCAGTCGCACGGCCAGAGCATGGAAACCACCTTCGCCCAGGTCGCCAACGAGGTGCTGGGCATCGAGCTGAACAGGATCAAGCTGGTGCACGGCGACACCGGCCTCACCCCGTACTCGACGGGCACCTGGGGCTCGCGCAGCATGGTGATGGCCGGCGGCGCCGTCGCCACCGCCTGCAGGACGCTGGCGGAGCGCGTGCTGAAGATCGGCGCGCACCTCCTCCAGGCGCGGCCGGAGGACGCGCGGCTGGTCGAGGGCTGCGTGCGGGTCGGCCACGCCAGCATCCCGATCAGGGACATCGCCCACACCTGGTACCGGGCGCCGCAGCTGCTTCCGCTCGACGTCGACCGGGGCGGGCTGGAGGCCACCGGCGGCTACAAGCCGAAGAGCGACCACGGCACCTTCTCCTACGCCACGCACGCGGTGGCGGTGGCGGTGGATCCCGAGCTGGGAACGGTGCAGATCCTCGACTACGTCGTGGTGGAGGACGCCGGCACCATGGTCAACCCCATGGTGGTGGACGGCCAGATCTACGGCGGCGTGGCGCAGGGCATCGGCACCGCGCTGTACGAGCAGATGCCCTACGACGCAGAGGGCCAGCCGCTCGCCTCCACCTTCATGGACTACCTGATCCCCGGCTTCACCGAGGTGCCGCACGTGCGCATCGTGCACATGCTGACGCCGTCGCCCTACACCGAGTTCGGCGTCAAGGGCATCGGCGAGGGCGGCGCCATCGCGCCGCCGGCGGCGCTGTGCAACGCCATCAACGACGCGCTGCGCCCGCTGGGCGCCGTCGTCACCGACAGCCCGATGACGCCGGAGCGCATCCTCGCGGCCATCCAGGCGGCGGAGGCCCCGCGATGAAAGCCATCGACTTCGACTACGCGCGGCCCGAGACGGTGGAGGAGGCGCTGGAGCTGCTGGACCGCGGCGACATCGCCGCGCGGCCGGTGGCCGGGGCGCAGTCGCTGGGCCCCATGCTCAACCTGCGCCTCGCCCAGCCCGACCTGCTGGTGGACATCACCGGCATCGCCGAGCTGCGCGGCATCCGCATCGACGGCGACGCCATCGCCATCGGCGCCTGCGTCACCCATGCGACGCTGGAGGATGGCCGCTACAACGACGCCACGCGCGGCGTGCTGCCCGGGGTGGCGGGCGGCATCGCCTACCGCGCGGTGCGCAACCGCGGCACCATCGGCGGCAGCCTGGCGCACGCCGACCCGGCGGCCGACTGGGTCGCCACGCTGACCGCACTTGGCGCCGAGGTGGTGGTGGCCGGGCGCGGCGGGCGGCGGAGCGTGCCGGTGGCCGACTTCGTGCTCGGCGTCTTCGAGACCGATTTGCAGCCGGGCGAGATCATCGTCGAGATCCGGGTGCCGGCGCTGTCGGAGCGGGCGCGCTGGGGCTACTACAAGGTCTGCCGCAAGGCCGGCGAGTTCTCGCACGCCACCGGTGCCGTGCTGGTGGATCCGGCGCGCGGCGTGCGGCGCGCCGTCATCGCCGCCGCCTCCGGCCGGCCCATCGTGATCGAGGACGCCGAGGTGATCCAGGGCGGCGGATGCCGGCCCGAGCGCATCGCCGGGATTCTCGCCGACACGCCGCTGGCCGGCAACGCCTTCGAGATCAACACCCACACGGTCGCGCTGAAGCGCGCCATCGCGCAGGTGACGGCATGACACACGCCAGGACCATCACGCTGACCGTCAACGGCAGGAGCGTCACCGCGACGGTCGAGCCGCGCCTGCACCTCGCCGACTTCCTGCGCGAGCGGCAACTGCTGACCGCCACGCACCTCGGCTGCGAGCAGGGGGTGTGCGGTGCGTGCACCATCCTCATCGACGGCGAGCCGGCGCGCTCCTGCATCACCTTCGCGGTGGCCTGCGAGGGGCGCTCGGTGACCACGGTCGAGGGGCTGGACGACGACCCCGTCGCCGCGCAGCTGCGCGAGGCCTTCATGGAAGAGCACGGGTTGCAGTGCGGCTTCTGCACGCCGGGCATGCTGGTGTCGGCGCGCGACGTGGTGCTGCGCCGGCCCGAGGCCGACGCGGAACGCATCCGCCTGGAGATGAGCGGCAACCTGTGCCGCTGCACCGGCTATGTCGGCATCGTCAACGCGATCCGCCGCGTGCTCGACGCGCGCAAGGCGGCGGAGTAAGCCATGCCCCAGATCTCGCAGAGCTTCACCGTCCACTTCCCCCGCGCGCAGGTCTGGCGCGCGCTGGGCGACGTCGAGCGGGTCATCGGCTGCATGCCCGGCGCCGGGCTGACCAGGCCGCCCGAGGACGGCAAGGTGTTCGGCCAGATGAAGGTCAAGCTGGGCCCGATCACCGCCGCCTTCGCGGGAGAGGGCGAGCTGTCCATGGACGACGCCACCCACACCGGCACCATCCACGGCGAGGGGCGCGACCAGAAGAACAACTCCCGCACCAAGGCCGACGTGACCTTCGCCGCGGTGGAGGAGGGCGGGGCGACCCGCGTCGATCTGACGGTGGACTTCACGCTGACCGGCACGCTGGCGCAGTTCGGCCGCGGCGGCATCGTGCAGGAGATCGCCAACCGCCTGACCGCGGAGTTCGCCCGCAACCTGGAAGCCCGGCTCGCCGCCGAGACGCCGCCCCCGGCCGCGGAACCGGCACGGGAAGTGGCACCGGCGCAAGCGCCGCCGCAGCCGGCCGCGACCGCTCCGCCGCCCGAGCCGGCCCGGGAGCTGAACGCCGGGGCGCTCGTGTGGGCGGTGCTGCGGGACTGGGTGAAGGGGCTGCTGTCCAGCCTGTTCGGACGCAAGGGCTCGCAGACATGATCAGCGTCCTCGACCTCTTCAAGATCGGCATCGGGCCTTCCAGCTCGCACACGGTCGGCCCCATGAAGGCCGCCCTGCGCTTCACGGAGGATCTGGCCGCGGCGGGGAGGCTCGGGGACGTGCGGCGCGTGGTGGTCGGCCTGTACGGCTCGCTGGCGCTGACCGGCAAGGGGCACGGTTCCGATACCGCCGTGCTGCTGGGACTGTCCGGCGAACGGCCCGAGACGGTGGACCCCGATGCGGTGGCACCGTTGCTGGAACGCGTCCGCGCCACCGGCCGGCTGGCGCTCGGCGGCCGGCACGAGGTGGCGTTCGACGAGGTGCGCGACCTGCTGTTCCACATGGGCGAGGCGCTGCCCTTCCACCCCAACGGGATGCGCTTCCAGGCCCTCGACGGCGAGGGGCGGGAGCTTGCGGCGTGCGACTACTACTCGGTGGGCGGCGGCTTCATCGTCACCGCCGAGGAGGCCGGGCGCGAGGCGCCGGCACCGCCGATCCCCCACCCCTTCGCCAGCGCCGCCGACCTCGTCGGGATCGCCCAGGCCGGGGACAGGAGCATCGCCGCCGTGGTGCGTGCCAACGAGGAGGCCATGCACGGCCGCGCCGCGCTGGACGCGCACCTGCGCCGCGTCGTCGCCACCATGCGCGCCTGCATCGCCCGCGGCTGCCGGACGGAGGGCGAGCTGCCCGGTCCGTTCCGGGTGCGCCGCCGCGCGCCCTCGCTGCTGCGCCAGTTGGAAGGCGCGCACGGCCGCAACAGCGTGGCGCCGCACGAGGCCTTCGACTGGGTCAGCCTGTTCGCCATCGCGGTGAACGAGGAGAACGCGGCCGGCGGCACCGTCGTCACAGCACCCACCAACGGCGCCGCCGGCATCATCCCGGCCGTCATGGAATACCACCGGCACTTCTACGGGGAGGAGGGCGAGGAGTCCGCCTTCACCTTCCTGCTGACCGCCGCGGCGGTGGGCATCCTCGCCAAGATGAACGCGTCCATCTCCGGCGCCGAGGTCGGCTGCCAGGGCGAGGTCGGCGTGGCGGCCTCGATGGCGGCGGCGGGCCTCGCCGCGGTGCTCGGCGGCACGCCGGCGCAGGTGGAGAACGCTGCGGAGATCGCGCTGGAGCACCATCTGGGCATGACCTGCGACCCCATCGGCGGGCTGGTGCAGATCCCCTGCATCGAGCGCAACGCCATGGGCGCGGTGAAGGCGATCAGCGCCGCCTCGCTCGCGCTGAAGGGGGACGGCACGCACGTCGTGTCGCTGGACTGCGCCATCCGCACCATGCGGGAGACCGGCCGCGACATGCAGTCGAAGTACAAGGAAACCAGCCTCGGAGGCCTCGCCGTCAACGCGGTGGAGTGCTGAGCGAAAGGCGGAAAACAAAAAAGAATGGGACCGACCACCAGCCTGGAGACAACCCCAATACAGCGGAGGGCACAATGGTGAGGGCAGGGAGTGTTGCGGTTCTGGCGATGGGCGCGGTCATCGGCGCCACGCCGGCATGGGCACAGGACAGCATCAGGATCGGCGTCAACGAACCGCTGACCGGCGCCGTCGCGGCGAGCGGCAACTACGTCACCAACGGCGCGCGCATCGCCGAGGAGGTGCTGAACGCCAAGGGGGGCGTGCTCGGCAAGAAGATCGAGCTGATCATCGAGGACAACAAGAGCAACCCCAAGGAAGCCGTCTCCGCCGCGGAGAAGCTGATCGTCCGCGACAAGGTGCCGGTGATGATGGGCGCGTGGAGTTCGACCTTCACCCTGGCGGTGATGCCGAAGCTGCAGGAATACAGCGTGCCGATGGTGGTCGAAACCTCGTCGTCGGGCAAGATCACCACGTCCGGAAATCCCTGGGTGTTCCGCATCGCGCCGACCTCGGCCATGGAAGCCAAGGCGTTCGGCGAGAAGCTCGGCCAGTTCGACCCGCCGATCAAGAAGGCCGACTTCCTGGCGGTGAACAACGACTTCGGCCGCGGCGCCTCGGACGAGTTCCGCAAGATGCTGGAAGGCAAGGGCGTCAAGGTCGGCGTCACCGAGACCATGGCGCCGGAGGCGACGGACCTGTCCGCCCAGCTCGCCGGCATCAAGCAGTCGGGCGGCGACACGCTGTTCGTCACCACCGGCGTCGAGCAGATCACGCTGATCCTCAAGCAGGCGGCCGAGCAGCGCCTGCCGCACCGGATCATCACCACAGGCGGCTCGTCCTCGCCGGACCAGCTGATCGCGCAGGCCGGCGGTGCCGCCGAGAACAGCTACCACATCCTGTTCTTCGCCCCCTGGTTCCCGGAGAAGGCGACCAACCCCGACGTCGCCAAGGCGTTCGTCGAGGCCTGGAACAAGAAGGGCTACGAGTTCGCCGGCCTGACCGAGGGCTTCCGCGGCTACGACGGCATCCTCACCATCGCCGAGGCCATCAAGGGCGCCGGCAAGGCGGAGCCGAAGGCGATCCGCGACGCGCTGTGGACCACCAAGGTCAGCGGCGTCAACGGCAACATCGCCTTCGCCAAGGAAGGCCCGGCCGGCAAGGAGAGCGGCCAGAACCAGCCGAACATCTACATCGTCCAGGTCAAGGGCGGAAAGGTGACGCTGCCGTAACGCAACCCCTGCCCACGGCCCGCGGTGCGAATGGAAGCCCCTCTCCCCTCGCGGGAGAGGGGAGAGGGGCTTTTCGCGAGACGCATGCCGGGGGAGGGAACGAAGGAGCATCCCGTGCCGGAATTCCTGCAACACCTCGCCAACGCGGTGATCCTCGGCGGCACCTACGCGCTGCTGGGGATCGGGCTGACGCTGATCTTCGGCATCATGCGCGTGGTCAACTTCACCCATGGCGAGCTGTACACCTTCGGCGCCTACATGGCGTTCATGCTGGCCGGGATGTTCGGCCTCAACTTCTTCCTCTCGCTGCTGCTGGCGGCGACGCTGGGCGTGGCGCTCGGCGCGCTGATCGAGTTCGTGCTGCTGCGGCCGCTCAAGGGCGCGGACATCGACACCACCATGCTGGTGATGATCGGCGCCGGCATCGCCATGCAGGCCGGCGAGCAGCTGATGTGGGGCGGCGTCGCCAAGTCGGTGCCCAACCCGTTCCCGACCGATCCGGTGGTGCTCGGGCCGGTGTCGGTGGGGCCGATCCGGCTGTTCGTGCTGGCGGTCGCGGTGGTGCTGCTGCTGGTCTTCTACCTGCTGATCAACCGCACCAAGCTGGGCGTGGCCATGCGCGCCACCTTCCAGGACCCGGACACCGCGGCGCTGATGGGCGTCAACAACGGGCTGATGTACACGCTGACCTTCGCCATCGGCTCCGGCCTGGCGGCGGTGGCGGGCGCGCTGCTCGGGCCGATCTTCGTGGTGACGCCGACCATGGGCGACCTCGTCGCGCTGAAGGCGTTCGCCATCGTCATCCTCGGCGGCCTCGGCAACATCCCCGGCGCCACCATCGGCGGCTTCGTGCTGGCCCTGGTGGAGGAGTTCGGCGCCGGCTACGTGTCGTCGGGCTACCGCGACGCCATGGGCTTCCTGCTGATCATAGCCGTGCTGGCGGTGCGCCCGCAGGGCCTCTTCGCCGCGAAGGAGCGCATCGGATGACGGCCCGCACGCTTGCCTGGCTCTTCGTCCTGTTCATGGCGACGCTGCCGCTGTGGATGAACGACCAGTACATCCTGTACGTCCTGACCTCGACCGGCATCTTCATCATCGCGGCGATGAGCCTCAACCTGCTGCTCGGCTACACCGGGCAGCTCAGCCTCGGGCACGTCGCCTTCTTCGGCATCGGCGCCTACACCAGCGCGCTGCTGTCGCTGGGTTTCGACCTCGAGCTGGGCGGCGGGGAGCCGCTCGTGCTGGAGCCGCAGCCGGTGTGGCTGGCCTTCCTCGGCGGCATCCTGATGGCGGCGCTGTTCGGCTGGCTGATCGGCCGGCTGGCGTTCCGGGTGCGCGGCGCCTACTTCGTCATCGTCTCCGTCAGCTTCGCCCAGGTCATGCGCATGGTGGCGCTGAACTGGGTCGACCTGACCGAAGGGCCGATGGCGCTCAACAACATCCCGCCGCTCACCGTCTGGTGGCCGGGGGAGGGGGTGCTGCCGCTCTACCGCAAGGAATACTATTTCCTCCTGGTGCTGGCGGTCGCGGTGGTCAGCTTCCTGCTGATCCAGCGCCTGGTGCGCTCGCGCGTCGGGCGGGCGCTGGTGGCGCTGCGCGAGAACGAGTCCCTGGCGCGCTCGGTCGGCATCAACATCACCCGCTATCTGGTGGTGGCGACCGTCCTGTCGGCCGGCATGGCCGGGGCGGCGGGGGCGCTCTACACCCACTACATCCGCATCGTCGACCCGGACGTCTTCATGTTCATCTACACGGTGACCATGGTGATCATGGTGGTCACCGGCGGCAAGGGCACGCTGGCCGGGCCGATCGTCGGCGGCCTGCTGTTCGGCTTCCTGCCCGAGGTGCTGCGCGACGTGGCGCGGCCCGAGATGCAGTGGATCATCTACGGCCTGGTGATGATCGCCATCGTCTTCTTCCTGCCGCAGGGCATCGTCCCGGCGGTGGCGAAGCTGTTCGCGTCCAAGCGGTCCAGCCGCGACGGGCGGACCCCCGCCACGCCGCGCGTCAGCGAAGGAGCCTCGTCGTGAGCGCCGTCCTCGCCGAACCGGCGGCGCTGGAGGTCCGCGAGGTCGCGGTCCACTTCAGCGGCCTGATCGCCATCGCCAGCATGAGCTTCCAGGTGCCCGAGGGCGCCATCGTCAGCCTGATCGGCCCGAACGGCGCCGGCAAGACAACCGCCTTCAACGTCATCACCGGCTTCCTCAAGCCGACCGCGGGCAAGGTGCTGTACCACGGCGCCGACCTGACGCGACTGTCGCCGTCGCGCATCGCGGCGCTGGGTGTGGTGCGCACCTTCCAGCGCACCAGCATCTTCGGCGGCTGCACGGTGTTCGACAACGTGCTGACCGGGCTGCACCAGCGCGGCCGGGCGGAGACCTGGGCGTCGCTGCTGCGCCTGCCCTGGGTGCGCGGCGAGGAGGACCGGCTGGCCCAGGAGGCGAACGAGATCCTCGCCTTCATCGGCCTGGAACACCGCGCCGACGAGATGGCGGGCAACCTCGCCTACGGCGAGCAGCGCCTGCTCGGCATCGCCATCGCGCTGGCGGCGGCGCCGAAGCTGCTGCTGCTCGACGAGCCCGCGGCCGGCCTCAACCCGTCGGAGACCGAGGCGTTCATGGCGGTGGTCAAGCGCATCCGCGACCGCGGCGTCACCGTCCTGCTGGTCGAACACGACATGAAGATGGTCATGGGCATCTCGGATCTGGTGGTCGTGCTGAACCACGGCCGCATCATCGCGGGCGGCCCGCCCGAGACCGTCCGCAACGACCCGGAGGTCGTCCGCGCCTATCTGGGCCAGGGGGTGAAGCGTGCTGAAGGTTGACGGAATCACGGTGTGCTACGGCAAGATCCCGGCGGTGCGCAACGTCTCCCTGGAGGTGGAGGAGGGCGAGCTGGTCACCCTCATCGGCGCCAACGGCGCCGGCAAGACCACGACGCTGCGGGCGATCAGCGGCCTGCTGCCGCTGGCGACGGGGACGATCACCTTCCGCGGCCGGCCGATCGGCAATTCCTCGGCGCGCAACGTCCTGGCGCTGGGGATCGCCCACTGCCCGGAGGGGCGGCGGGTGTTCCCGCAGCTCACCGTGCGCGAGAACCTGGACATGGGCGCCTACCTGCGCAAGGACCGCGCCGGCATCGCCCGCGACCTGGAGCGCATCTACGACAAGTTCCCTCGCCTGAAGGAACGCCTGCACCAGGCGGCCGGCACGCTGTCCGGCGGAGAGCAGCAGATGCTGGCCATCGCCCGCGCGCTGATGTCGCGCCCCAGGATGGTGCTGTTCGACGAGCCCTCGCTCGGCCTCGCGCCGAACCTCGTGGAGCGCACCTTCGAGATCGTGTCCGAGATCCGCCGGGAGGGCACGACCGTCCTGATGGTCGAGCAGAACGCGCTGGCGGCGCTGGAGCTGTGCGACCGCTCCTACCTGCTGGAGACCGGTCAGGTCGTCGAGCACGGCACCGGCAGCGCCATGCTGGAGAACCCCCACATCCAGAAAGCCTATCTGGGTGGCTGAAAGGCTGGTCGTCGACGTCACGCGTGGGCTTGGCAGAGGTGTCCGCTGCTTCGGGGGAGGATCACCCGGTCATGCCGTCAGACGGACGTACAGCGTGGGCAACCGGTCGGGCAGACGTTCCAGGCGGTCGATCTGCAGCACGTTCCGGCGCCCGAACATCCGCGTGAGGTAGGCGTCGCCGGCGGGGTCGAGGCCGACGCAGAAGGCGTCGATCCCCCGCTGCGCCAGTTCCATCACCGCATGGCGGCCGTCCTCCACCAGATAGCGGCGGTCGTACACGTCCACGTCGGACGGCTCGCCGTCGGTGACGATCAGCAGCAGGCGGCGGTGGGTGAGCTGCCGGGCCAGCTCGGCGCCCGCGTGCCGCAGGGCGGCGCCGATGCGCGTCGACAGCCCGCCGCGCAGCCGCGCCAGCCGCCCGCGCGCCGCGGCGTCGTAGGGCCGGCCGAAGTCCTTGACGCGCAGGTAGTGCACGTCGTCGCGGCCGTTCGAGCAGAAGGCGTGGATGGCGAACGGATCGCCCAGCTCGGCCATGCCGCGCGCCAGCAGCGCGGTGGCGTCGCGCTCCAGGCCGAGCACGCTGGTGATGCCGCCGAGCACCTTGTCGTTCGTCGATTCCGACACGTCGAGCAGGACCAGGACCGACAGGTCGCGCTCGCGCCGGACGGAACGCTCGTAGACGCGCGGGTCGGGCCGCTCGCCCAGGCGGCGGCTGACCGCTGCGGCGACGCAGGCGTTGAGGTCGAGGCGGTCGCCCTCGCTCTGGCGGCGCAGGCGGGTCGGCCGGCCGACCTTGGCGGCGCGGACAAGCGCGGTGACGCGGCGGGCGAGGTCGGGCCGTTCCTCCAGCATCCGGTCGATGCGGTGCGGGTCGCCCGCCTCGGCCGGGTACTCGACGACGGTCGTCCAGTCCTCGCGGGCGCGGCCGATCAGGTGGTCCCACTCCGGGTAGCGGGCGACCGGGACGCCGTCGGCGCCGTCATCGTCCTCGGCGGCGCGGTGGGGGGCGCCGTCCTCCTCCGGCGGCTCGCCGTCGGGGCGTTCCCGGTCGGGCGACGGCGCGTCGTCGATGCGGTCGACGCGCACGGACTCCACCACCGTCTCGCCGCCGCCCGGCGGCGGAGAGCGGTCGGCGAACTCCCACAGGCCCATGTTGTCGTCGCGGTACGCCGGCTCGACCACATAGGTCCGGGCGTTGAACTGGACGCGCATCTGGCCGAGGTCGTTGCCGATCAGGCCGCCGATCCGCCGGCTGACCGCCGGGTCGCCCCAGTCGGCGCGCGCCTCCAGGAACAGCCGCCGCCCCTTGCGCACCCAGGCGTCGTCGTCCCGGTAATCCGGATCGAGCAGCGCCCGCGACAGGCGCGCCATCAGCGCCGGGGCGGCCGGCGGCCCGCCGGGTTCGGCCACGTGGAAGGGCAGCCACAGCCGGCGCAGGCCGGGGAACTCGGCGATGGCGAGCTGCTCGACCCGCGCGTCCTCGATCAGCGACACCAGCGCCACCTGCAGCGGTTTCAGCGAGCCGACCGGGAAGCGGCGGGGGGTGAAGCGGAAGTGCGCGGCGACATGGGCCAGCGACGCGCGGAACAGCGCCACCGCCGCCGCTTCCCCGACGCCGCGGAAGGACTCCGGCACGCGGATGACGCCGCCGGCGAAGCTGGTGCGGCGCGGCGGGCCGCCGGATCCGGTGGCGGTGACGGCGCGGACCGGCGGGTGCAGGCCCCACAGCGCCGTGAGGTAGGCCTTGATCCGCCGCTCGACGGTGGAGAAGCCGAGATCGGCGGCGGCGCGCTCCAGCCAGCGCAGCGCCTCCGGGTCCTCCAGCGCGAAGTAGGCGCGCCGCCGCGCCGCGTCGCCGCCGGCGAGCCGCAGCCCGGCCAGCGCCCACGCTTCGAACCGCGGCACGTCGAGGTCGACCAGCACCCCCTCGATGCGCCCGAGCAGGGCATCGACGGATTCCGGCGCCTGCGCCGCCAGCCGCTCGACGACGCCGAGCCACGCCGCGAACGCCTCCGCGGTGCCGAGCCGGCGCGCCGCCTTGGGAGCCGCCTGGGCCAGCGCGTGCGCGGCCTGCGCCCCGGCGGCGCGCTTCACGGCGTCCAGCGACGCGGCGAGCGCGCGGTCCTCGCCCGACGCCCCGGTGGACTGCGCCGGCCCGTCCATCAGGCGGCGCAGGCGGTGATGGCGGCGCCGAGCGCGTCGCGGATGTCCGGGTCGTCGGTGATCGGCAGCACCAGCGCCACCTGGCAGGCGGCCTCCAGCGCGACGCCGCGGCGCACCAGCCGGGCCGCGTAGACGAGCATGCGCGTCGACGCCCCCTCGTCCAGGCCGTGGCCCTTGAGGTTGCGCGAGCGCTCGGCGATGCGGACCAGCGTGGCGGCGACCTCGCGGGAGACGCCGGCCTCGTGCGCGACGATCTCCGCCTCCACCGCCGCGTCCGGGTAGCCGAAGTCGATGGCGCCAAAGCGCTGCTTGGTGGACTCTTTGAGGTCCTTCAGGACGCTCTGGTAGCCGGGGTTGTAGGAGATGACGAGCTGGAAGTCGGGGTGCGCGCGCACCAGTTCGTTGCGCTTTTCCAGCGGCAGCGTGCGGCGCTCGTCGGTCAGCGGGTGGATCACCACGGTGGTGTCCTGCCGCGCCTCGACGATCTCGTCCAGATAGCAGATGGCGCCGTGGCGGACCGCCAGCGTCAGCGGCCCGTCGTGCCAGACCGTGCCGTCGGCGTCGAGCAGGAAGCGCCCGACCAGGTCGGAGGCGGTCATGTCCTCGTGGCAGGCGACGGTGACCAGCGGCTTGCCCAGGCGCCAGGCCATGTGCTCGACGAAGCGGGTCTTGCCGCAGCCGGTGGGTCCCTTGAGCATCATCGGCATGCGGTCGGCGTAGGCCGCCTCGAACAGCGCGACCTCGTCGCCGATGGAACGGTACCAGGGCTCCTGGTCGATCAGATAGTCGCTCAGCGGCATGCCGGACTCCTGAACGGGATCGGGAAGGGAACCCGGAGCGGGGTGCCAAGCCCGCTCCGGGAGGTGCGGTCAGCGGTGGGCGGTCGCCAGCTCGTTGGGGATGCCCTCGATGGGGCATTCGGAGGTGCCGGCCGTGGAGCGGGTCAGCGCCTCGACCATCTCCCGCGTTCCTTCGGGATCGGTCACCCACTTCTGGTAGAAATCGTACGGGCACGCCGCCACGCCGGTGGCGCCCTCGCGCGAGTTGATCATGCCCGTGTAGCCGCGGTGCACCAGCTTGAACAGGTGGTTCTGCGACTGCATGGTGCGCCGCGCGTCGCGGATCAGCGACTTGGAGAGCTGGGCGTACTGGATGCCGTAGTCCTCCTCGCCGCACTCGCCCAGCGTGCGGCCGTCGAAGCCGACGATCGCCGAGTGGCCGAAGTAGGAGTACACGCCGTCGAAGCCGGCGGCGTTGGCGACGGCGACGTAGA
>Ga0196970_1000449_pt1 | contig 47833 bp, 37 predicted proteins | sample S1v_513CmetaG_FD_148672 | JGI IMG/M metagenome (GOLD analysis project Ga0196970, IMG submission 148672) | Soil microbial communities from Anza Borrego desert, Southern California, United States - S1+v_5-13C | ecosystem: Environmental > Terrestrial > Soil > Desert | place: USA: California... | reverse complement strand
CTTCGCCGAAGCACGACTTTGAGGAGCAAGTGGAGCGTCTCAGCCGGGACATCATTCAGGTTACCCAGGCAATCCTCAAGCAGGAATGGGTTCGGGTGAAACGTGGCACCTAGACGTAGCAGACCCACAAGAGCAGCACGTGAAACAGACCTGTAAAAAGGAAAGCGCCGTGTCCACGCCGATGCTGACCATCAGAGCAACGTCATAAGTCTGTGGGGCCCTACCTTAATCCGCCACTTCGGCTGTCGCCCCAATCGGGTCTACCTCAGTTGGAAAGGTTCGCGTGCGTCCATGTCGGCACGGTCGATCAAATTAGGAGTGAGGACGGCGGCAGCGGGCGTGCGTGACGATCTCGTCGCCTGCCCCGATTGCGGCCGCCTGCACCGCGTCCGCCTGCCGGCGCCGGGCCACCAAGCCAAGTGCACGCGCTGCGGGGCGGTGCTGTTCCGGCGCAGCCGGGGCGGGCTGCACCATGCCCTTCCGGTCGCCATCGCCGGGGCATTGCTGTTGCTGCTGGTTGTCGCCAACCCGCTGATGGGCGTGAACATCCAGGGCAACGACCGGACCAGCCTGGTCACCACCGGCGTGCAGACGCTGGCGGACCAAGGGATGTGGCCGCTGTCGCTGCTGGTTGGCGCGCTGGTGCTGGCCGCCCCCTTCGCCCGGTTGATCGCGGTGATCGCCGTGCTGCTGCGCTTGCACGAGGGGCATCCGCCCACCCATGTGCGGGAGACGGCGCGCCTGTTCGCCTGGGCGGAGCGGCTGCGGCCATGGGCGATGCTGGACGTCTTCCTGCTGGGGCTGCTGGTCGGCTATTCCCGGCTGAAGGGCTTCGCCAATGCGGAGGTCCTGGCCGGTGGGCTGGCGCTGGGCGGCTATGTGCTGGCCCGCACCGCGATGGATCTGGAACTGGACAGCCGCCGGGTCTGGCAAGCCATCGACCATGTTCCGCCGTCCGACGGGCCGCCCCCCGCATGCTGGGTCGCCTGCACCGTGTGCCAACGGGTCCATGGCTGCGACCATGACTTGGCACCGGAGCTCTGCACCCGCTGCCACAGCCGTCTTCACCCGCGCGAGCCGAACAGCCTGGAGCGCACCGCCGCCCTGGTCACCGCCGGTGCCATTCTCTACATCCCCGCCAACCTGCTGCCGGTGATGACTGTCGTCAATTTCGGCCAGGGTGCCCCCAGCACCATTTTCAGCGGCGTGCATGAATTGGTGGAGGCTGGACTCTGGCCGCTCGCGCTGCTGGTCTTCGTCGCCAGCGTCGCCGTGCCGGTCCTGAAGCTGGTGGGGCTGGGCTGGTTCCTCGTCGCTGCGTGGCGGCGTTCGGCCGCGAGGCTGCATGCCCGGACGCGGCTATACCGTATCATCCACGCCATCGGGCGCTGGTCCAACATCGACGTGTTCATGATTGCCATACTCACGGCCCTGGTGCAGTTCGGCGCCGTCGCCTCCGTCCGCGCCGATCCCGGTGCCATCGCCTTCGCCTCCGTGGTCATCCTGACCATGCTGGCGAGCCATGCCTTCGACCCGCGCGTGATGTGGGACCGAGCCGACGAGGCCGGGCCCGACCAAACCGCCGGCGACCAGGGAGGGGCGCCGCGGCATGGCTGACGAAACCCGGAACACCGAACCACCCGTCAGCCATCCGCCTGAGGTCGCCATGCCGCGCCGCCGCCGGCCGTCCCCGCTCTGGACGCTGCCGTTGGTGGCGGCCCTGATCGCCGGCTGGCTCGGTTGGCGCTGGTATGATGAGCGTGGGCCGCAGATTGTCATCACCTTCCAGTCCGGCGACGGGCTGGAGGCCGGGCGGACGCGCATCAAGCACAAGAACGTCGATTTGGGCGTCATCGAAGCGGTCCGGCTGTCCGACGATTTGGCTCAGGTGATCGCCACCGCCCGCATGGACCGCACCGCCACCCGCCACCTGAAGGAGGGCACCCGCTTCTGGGTGGTGGCGCCGCGCCTTAGCCTGGGCGGGGTGTCAGGGCTCAGCACCGTGGTGTCCGGCACCTATGTGGAGATGGAGCCGGGCGGCGGCGACGATCGGCGGGAGTTCGACGCCCTAGGGGAGCCCCCGGTGATCCGCGCCGACGTTCCGGGCCGCAGCTTCACCCTGCAGACGGAGCAGCTGGGATCGCTGGCCCAGGGATCGCCAGTCTATTTCCGCGGCGTCCAGGTGGGCGAGGTGATGGGCTACAGCCTGTCGCCGCAGGACCGGACGGTGTCGGTGTCGGTTTTCGTGCGCGCGCCCTACGAAGGGTTGGTGCATGAGGGAAGCCGTTTCTGGCGGTCTTCGGGCATCCAGGTCTCCGCCGGGGCCGATGGCTTTAAGTTCCAGACGGAATCGCTGAAGACGCTGGCGCTCGGCGGCGTGGTGCTGGAAACCCCGCCCGATCCAGAGGCCGGGCCACCGGCGCTGGATTGGGCCACCTTTACCCTTTACCAGGACCAAGCGTCCGCCGCGGCGGCGCGCGACCGGTTGCGCGTGCGCTACCGGCTGGAATTCCCAGGATCGGTGCAGGGACTGCAGGCCGGCGCGCCGGTGCTAATTCGTGGGCTGACCGTCGGCCATGTCGCGGCAGTGCGGCTGGAGTACGACGAGGCGCGGCAGGAAATGCACATCCCCGTCGAGATCGACTTCGAACCCGATTTGGTTGCTCGGACCTATGCCGTCATTGATAGCCGGCCGATGGACGAGGCCGGGGTGCGCAAGCTGATTGCCGCACAGGTGGAAAAGGGACTGCGTGGGCGGCTGGCGTCGAGCAACCTGCTGACCGGGCAGAAGCTGGTGTCCTTCGATTATGACCCCGGCCCGCCGGTGCCGGGGACCGAGCGGTCGGAGTTGCCAACGGCGGTGTCGAGTGACCTCGATTCGATCACGGCGACGGCCGGGGTGGTGATGGAAAAGGTCGCCGCGCTGCCGCTGGACGCGCTGCTGGCCGACCTACGCGGCACCCTGCAGTCGGTGAGCGGCGTCGCCGGGTCGCCAGACCTCGCGCGCTCGCTGGCCGGACTCGCCAAGGCGCTGGGCAGTGCCGACGCGCTGATGCGCGACGCCGACCGTCAACTGCCCGAACTGGTGAAGAGCCTGCGCGGGGTGGCGACCGCGGCCCAGGGCACGCTGAACAGCGCCAACGGGCTGCTGGGCGGCGGCGGTGGGCAAGCCGACCTGGGCGGGGTGCTGCGGCAACTGAACGACGCTGCGCGGTCCTTCCGCGTGCTGGCCGATTATCTGGAACGCCACCCGGAAGCGCTGCTGCGGGGCAAGAGACCGTAAGGATCAGGGGGAGGGAACGGGATGGGATGGATACGCAAACGGCGCAGTGCCATGCTGGTGGCGCCGCTTCTCGCTCTGGCGGCTTGCCAGTCGACGCCGGACAGCCGGCTCTACACGCTGGCGGTGGTTCCGCCCGCCACGGCGGCACAGCCCGTCCGCACCGCGCCACAGACACTGGCGCTCGGTTCGATCGACCTGCCGATGCTGGTGGACCGTCCGCAGATCGTCCGCCGCATCGATGGCAACCGGGTGGAGGCTCTGGAGTTCGACCGCTGGGCCGAGCCGCTGGTCGACGGGCTGCGCTCCACCTTGGCCGGCGACTTGGCGGCGCGCCTGCCGGGCGCGACGGTGCTGCCGGTGGCCGGGAGCACGGTGGGGGAGGGCACGGTGGTGCTGTCCGTCACCGTGCTGCGATTTGACGCCGACGCGACCGGCCGTGTGGTGCTGGACGCGCAGTGGAGCCTGTCGGCGGCAAGCCGTGGCCGCAGGAGCGGACCGTCGCGCGAGACGGTGGAGGTGCCGGCTGCCAGTGCCGAACCGAACGCGTTGGTGCGGGCGATGAGTCAGGCGGTCGCCGCCTTGACGGACCGTGTTGCCGCCGGGGCAGGGCGCTGATCGGTGTTGATGGGATGGACGCCCCCCGGATCTGGTGAGTGATCCTACCTGAAGGGGATCAGCCCTCTGGAAACGGAGACCCTTCCCATGCAGCCCACGATCATCGGCCTCGATCTGGCCAAGTCGGTGTTTCAGGTTCACGCTGTCGACGAGCACGGCACGGTCATCCTCACCAAGCGTCTGCGCCGCGATGGGGTGCGGACCTTCTTTGCCAACTTGCCGGCCTGCATCGTCGGTATGGAAGCCTGCGCCAGTGCGCATTTTTGGGCCCGCGAGATCAGCAGGCTCGGTCACACGGTGCGCTTGATGCCGCCCCAGTACGTGAAGCCGTACGTCAAGCGCCACAAGAACGACCAAGCGGATGCCGAGGCGATCTGCGAGGCCGTCCAGCGGCCCAGCATGCGCTTCGTGCCGATCAAGACCGAGGAGCAGCAGAGCACGCTGGTCATCCACCGGGTGCGCGAGACGCTGGTCCGCCAGAAGACGCAGCTGATCAACGCTCTGCGCGGCCATCTGGCCGAGTTCGGCATCGTCGCTCCGCAAGGGGCCCAGAAGGTCACCCAGTTGATCGCGCAACTGGCTGACCCTGGAGATGAGCAGGTTCCCGCGGCCGCGAAGGCAGTGCTGCGGGTGCTGGTCGATCAGCTCCGGGAGACCGAGCGCCGGGTGAGCGATCTGGATGGCCAACTGGCGGAGCAGGCCAAGCGGGACGAAACCTGCCGCCGCTTGCTGACCATCCCCGGAATCGGACCGATCGTCGCGACCGCGCTGGTCGCCACCATCGGCGATGCGAACGCCTTCCGCTCGGGCCGTCATTTGGCGGCTTGGCTCGGCTTGGTGCCGCGGCAGAACTCCAGCGGCGGCAAGGAGCGCCTGGGGGGTATTTCCAAAGCCGGCGACGGCTATCTGCGCCGCATGCTGGTGCACGGGGCCCGGGCCCTGCTGCGCTGGTGGCGCACCTCGTCGCCGTGGGTGGCCAAGCTGCTGGAGCGCCGACCGGTGAACGTCGCGGTCGTGGCACTGGCCAACAAGACGGCGCGCATCGCCTGGGCGGTGATGACGCGCGGCGAGACCTACCGGCGTCCCGAGCCGGTGCCGACGGGAGCCTGACGCGGGTGACCGGGGTCCCGACCACCGCCAGCGTAGCGCCGGGCTCGGGCTTGGCAAGGCCAAGCCGCTGGCGCGGCGGCCCGCGGGGCCGGCCTTGCCAAGCCCGGCGCGCGGCGCTCCTGAGGACAGTAGGCCGGGACGGAGAGGTGGTCCCGGCGGCCAAACAAAGAGGTGGCCGGATGAGACGATGATGATGACCACGGCGCGGGTCGCCGGATCGGCGCCCTCAGCGCGACACCCAGCTCCCCTTCGGTTGCGAGGGCGATGGACGACGTGATGGCAGCATAGGTCGGACCGGGATCGGCCAAACCCGCCTGCACCAACGAACCGCCGAGTTCGCGATGTTGATTGGGTGTCGATCCGCGGATCTCATCAAGGCCAGCAGCTCGAGGGCTGCACCCGTAGGCCGGATAGATGGCAGCAACCGACTTCGCACGCCGTCACGTTGAAAACGCTCTTGCAGGGCGGGGGGCGTCCATAGATGGTGCATGGACCCCAGGAGATCGGTGCCGTAGACCAGCTCCACGCCCCCGCGGTGCGCGATCTCCAGCGCCTTCTGCCCTGCGTCCAGCACCTCGAACACCTTGCCGTGGATGTCCGCCGGCAGCCCGGCCTGCAACCCCTCGCGGGCCAGGGCGTCGTAGGTGGACAGGGTCGGCACCAGGAAGGTGCCGCGCTCCGTCATCAGCGCGACGGTCTCGGCGTCGATCAGGTTGCCGTGCTCGATGGAGCGCACGCCGCAGCGCACCGCCCGTGCGATGGCGCGCGGCGTGTAGGCGTGCGCCATGACGTAGACATCGGCGGCCTCCGCCTCCTCCACCGCGGCGGTGATCTCGTCGAGCGAGAACTGCGTGTTGGTGATGCGGTCGGTCGGCGAGGCGACGCCGCCGGAAACCATCAGCTTGATGTGCGTGGCCCCCTTGCGGATCTCGTCGCGGCAGGCTTGGCGCATGGCGTCCACCCCATCGACGATGCGCCCAAGCCCGGAGCAGCAGAAGCAGCTCTCGAACGCGTTCTGGCCGCGCGCGCGCATGTCGGCGTGGCCGCCGGTCTGCGACAGGGCGTGGCCGCAGAACAGGATGCGCGGCCCCTCCAGATAGCCCTCCTCCACCGCCTGCGCGATACCGAAGTCGCAGCCGCCCGCGTCGCGCACGGTGGTGAAGCCGCGCATCAGCATGGCCTCCAGGATTTCGCCGGCGCGGGCCGAGACGTAGGTCGGCGACCAGCGTTCGAGGGCGGCGAAGTCCGGCGTCGCCGCGGTGACGTGCACGTGGCCGTCGCACAGGCCGGGCATCAGTGTGCGCCCGCGCACGTCCAGCACCGTCTCCACCCCCGCGGGCGGGCGGCCTTCCAGCACCTCGGCGATGCGCCCGCCGCGCACCAGCACGTGCCGGTCCGCCAGCAGCGCGCCGGCTGTGGGGTCGAGAAGGGCGGCGTTGGTCAGCAGCACGTCGGTCATGGAACTTCTCCGCTCGGGAATCAGATGTCGCCCAGGTAGAGCCGCGCCATATCCTCGTTGGACAGCAGCGCGGCGGCGCGGTCGGTCAGCACGATCCGCCCGCTGTCGAGGATGTAGCCACGGTCGCTGATCGCCAGCGCCTGCCGGACCCGCTGCTCCACCAGCAGCACGGTGACGCCCAGGCCCGGCAGCCGCTTGGTCAGCTCCAGCACGAGGTCGACGAGCTTCGGCGACAGCGCCGCGGTCGGCTCGTCCAGCACCATCAGCTTGGGGCGCGGCATGAGCGCGCGGGCGAAGGCGAGCTGCTGGCGCTCGCCGCCGCTCAGCCGGCCGGCGGCCATGCGCCGCCGCTCGGCCAGCGCCGGGAACAGCTCGAACATCTCGGAAATCCGCGCCTTACGGTCGGCCACGCCTTCCATGACCTGTAGGTTCTCCAACACCGACAGCGAGGCGAAGACGTTGGCGACCTGCGGCACGTAGCTCATGCCGACGCCGACGCGCTTCTCCGGCGGCAGACGCAGCAGGTCGGCGCCGTCGAAGGCCAGTGTGCCGGTCACCCGCGGCACCAGCCCCATGACCGCCTTCACCAGCGTCGACTTGCCGGAGCCGTTAGTGCCGGCGATGGTGACGATCTCCAGTGGCTCGACGCGCAGGTCGGCGCACTGCACGATCATGGTTTCGCCGTAGCCGGCGCTCAGCCCCTCGGCGCGCAGCAGGCTCACGCCACACCTCCCATGTAGGCTTCGCGCACCGCGTGGTCGGCCAACACCGCCTGTGGGCTTCCCTGCGCCAGGATGGCGCCGCGATCCATGACGTAGAGGTCCTTCACCAGCGCGCTCAGCGCCTGAAGGTGGTGCTCGACGATGACGAAGCCGATGCCGCGCCGGTGCAGCTCGCCGATGCGTTCGGCGATCTCGCCGATCAGCACAGGGTTGACGCCCGCGAAGGGTTCGTCAAGCAGCACCATGCGCGGCTCCAGCATCAACACGCGGCCGAGTTCCAGCAGCTTCTTCTGCCCGCCGGACAGCGTGCCGGCGCGCGCGTCGGCGACGCGGGCGAGGTTCAGGAACTCCAGCCAGCCGCGGGCGCGCTGGTGAATCGCCTCCTCCTCGGCGCGCACCCGGCCAGGACGCACGCAGAGGGTCCACAGCCGCTCGCCGGATTGGCGCGGTGCGGCGGCGCACAGGTTCTCCAGCACGGTCAGGTGCTGGAACTCGCGCGGCACTTGGAAGGTGCGGGCAAGGCCGAGCCGAACCCGCGCCGACGGCGCGAGCCGGTCGAGGCTGCGCCCCTCGAAGCGTACCGTGCCGGCGGTCGGCCGGGTGAAGCCACTGACCACTGCGAACAGCGTGCTCTTTCCCGCCCCGTTCGGCCCGATCAGCCCGACCAGCGCGTCGGTGCCGACCGTCATGCTGACGTCGTGCAGGACGACCAAGCCGCCGTAGGCCTTGGTGATTCCGGAGATCTCAAGGCTCATTTCGACGTGTAGTCCCCCATGATGCCGCCCGGCCGGTGAAGCATCAGCAGGATCAGCGCCAGACCGACCACACCGATGCGCACCGACGCCATCTCCACCTCCGACACGCCGGGGATCGCGTCGCGCAAGAAGCGCGAGCCCTCCAGGAACCCCATGAGGACCAGCGTGCCCACCACCGCACCCGAGACGCGCCCGGTCCCACCGAGGATCATCGCCACCCACACGTAGAAGGTGAGCAGCGGCACGAACTGGTCCGGCACGATGTAGCTGATGTAGTGGGCGTAGAAGGCGCCGGCCAAGCCCGCCAGCGCCGCGCCGATGACGAAGATCTGCACCTTGTAGGCGCCCGGATTCTTGCCCAGCGCCGCCACCGCGTCCTCATCGTCGCGGATTGCCTGGATCAGGCGGCCGAAGGGGCTCTTCACCAGCCGCCGCGTCGCCAGCACCACGGCGACGTTCGCCGCCACCAGCAGCAGGAAGGCCGCCATGGAGTTGGACAGCGGCACGCCGAAGCCGCCGGCCAGCGCCGGGATGCCGGGGATGCCCTGCACGCCGCCGGTCAGCCACTTCTCGTTGGTGATGGCGAGCCGCACCGCCTCGGAGAAGGCCAGCGTGACGATGGCGAAGTAATCGACGCGCAGCCGCAGGCTGAGCAGACCCACCGGGTAGGCCAGCGCCGCCCCCGCCGCCAGCGCCGCCAGGAAGCCGAGCGGCATCGGCACGCCGGCCTTGGTCAGCAGCGCCGACGCGTAGGCCCCGGCCGCGAAGAACCCGACATGGCCGAAATTGACCAGACCGGTGAAGCCGTACTGGAGGTTGAGCCCCTGCGTCAGCAGCAGGTAGATCGCCGCGATCACGCCCACCGCCAGGAGGTATTCGAGCATCCGCCGCCCTCCCCTACCGCACGTCGGCGTCGCGGGCGAACAGGCCCTGCGGACGCACCAGCAGGATCAGCACCATGACCAGGAAGCCGACGCCGATCTTATAGGTGAAGCCGACGAAGGGGGTCGACACCTCCTGCGCCACGCCCATCAGCACGCCCCCGACCACCGCGCCCACCGGGTTCCCGATGGAGCCGAGGATCGTCGCGGCGAAGGCCGGCAGCAGCAGGTCCCACCCCATCTCCGGCGTCACCACCGTCTTGACGCCGAGCAGCAGCCCCGCCGCCCCCGACAGCGCGCCGAAGATCACCCACATGGCCAGCATGACGCGGTCGACGTCGATGCCGCTGGCGCGGGCCAGCGCCGGGTTGTCGGCGACCGCCCGCATCTTCCGCCCGATCGGGGTGAGGTGCAGCAGCGCGAAGCTCCCCGCCAGCAGCACCGCGGCCGCCGCGAGGATCCACAGGTCGGTCGGCGCCACCCGCACCGGCCCGATGGGGATCGCGCGCAGGATCGGCATGGCGAAGACCTTCTGGTCGTGCCCGACCGCCAGCATGATGAGGCAGCGCAGCAGGAAGGCCAGCCCGATGGAGGCCACCAGCAGCGCCACCGCAGTGCGCCCCGCCAGCTTGCGGAAGATCGCCAGGTGCGCCGCCACCGCCACCAGCGCGGAGGCCGCCATCGCCGCGCCGCCCATGAAAACCAGGCCGCCCGCCAGCCCGCCGGCCAGCGCCTGGACACCGAGTGCGGCGTAGGCTCCGATGGTCATCACGTCGCCCGCCGCCGCGTTCGGGAAGCGGGCCACGCCGAACACCAGCGTGAGGCCGAGCGCGCCGAGCGCGATGATCACGCCCTCGAACACGCCGTTCAGCACCAGATTGAGAAAGACCTCGACGGACAAGGGCGCGGGCTCCTTCCAGGGCCCCTCTCCCAAGGCGGGTGAGGGGCCGTCGCACGGTTCAGATGCTCACCACGCTGTCGCGCGTGAGTTTGCCGCCCTTGATGATCGACACCAGGAAGTCCGGGTTGACGTCGCCGAACTCGTCGAAGTCGAGGCGGCTGGAGGCGCCCTCGTAGTTGATCTTGCCGGCCTTCAACTTCTCCTTGCCTTCGGCGAAGCTGCCCACCGCCGTGCCCGGCGGGTTGGCGACTTCGCGGATCTTGGAATTGATCTGCGCGACCGTGGCGCCCGGCCCGGCCGCCTCCATGGCGAGCGCCAGGACGATGGTCATGTCGTAGGTCATGGCGGCGTAGATGTTGCTGTCCGCTTCCTGCCCGGTGGCCTCTTTGTAGCGCTTCGCGAAGGCAGCGTAGGAGGGCGCCGTTTCGTTGGCGACGCTGTCGACGCTGATGATCCCCTCGGTCACCTCGGCGCCCAGCGCGTCGACGAGCTGGCTGTTGGCGGCCCAGCCCGGGATGATCCAGTCGGCTTTCTGCCCGCTCTGGAACCATTCCTTCAGAATGATCGTGGTGTCCGGCAGGTAGGAGCCGGTGACGATGACGTCCGGCTTCGCCGCCAGGATCTGCTGCAACTCGGAGCGGTAGGAGGGGCGCTTCGGCTCGTACACCACCTCCGCCACCACCTTGTTGCCGGCGGCTGCCCAGGCGTCGGCGAAACCCTTGGTGTTGCCGATGCCCGAGGCGTTGTTGAAGGCCATGGTGGCAGCGCGCTTGTAGCCGCGCTTCTTGGCAATCTCGGCGAAGGCCTTGCCGAAGCGGGTGTTCGTTGCCTGGAAGCGCCAGGCAAGATCGCCCTTGCGCTCGGTCGACAGAGCCGGGGCGCCGGAGCAGTGCATCAGCGGGATGCCCGCCGCGTCGGTGATCGGCAGCACCGCCAGCGATACGCCCGATGCCCATGTGCCGAGGATCGCCTGCACCTTGTTCACCTCGATCAGCTTCTTGGCGGCGAGCACGGCGGCGTCCGGCTGGGTCTGGCTGTCCTCCGAGACGACCTCCAACTTGCGTCCGCCCGCCCCGCCGGCGGCGTTGACCTCCTGCGCGGCGAACAGGATGGCCTTCTGCATGCCCGTGCCGTACGGGCTACCCGCCCCGGTCACCGGATTGAGCGCGCCGATGCGGAACACGTCCGACGCCTGCGCCCACACCCCCCGGCCCGCCAGACCGAGCAGCAAGGCGCTCGCCCCGGCCGACACCATGAGCCGGCGGCGGTTCATCATCCCCAGATCCATGCCCGTCCCTCCCTTTAGTTAGCTTTTCGCCGCGGCGCGGCGACGAGGTCCGGCAGGGCGGGCCCGGCGGACGCATTGCCGCGCATCATCATCTTCAGCAGGTTCTTCCAGGTTTGCAGCAGCGACTGGTAATAGGGCTCGTCCTGGCGCAGCACGCTCTGCAGCCCCATGCCGCGCAGCAGGCAGAGCGTGAGGTTGAGGATGGTCGCGACCTGTTCCTCGTCGAGACCCGTATCGGCGAAGAAGCCGCGCCACGTCTCGTCCAGCGCCGCGTGGAAGCGGCGCACCACCGGAACCAGCTTGGCGCGAAGCGCCGCGTTGTGCCGCGCCTCGGACACGTGCTCCAGCGTCACGAAGAACAGCCGTCCGGAAAAGCGTGCCCATAGATCGTCGAGCAGCGCGTCCAGCGTCATCGTCCCCGCCCGCACCTCCGAGGCGAGGCGGCGGATGTCGGCCGTGTGCTCCTCCAGCAGCCGTTCGAGGGCGGCAGCGACGATGTCCTCCTTGGATTCGAAATGGTGCAGCAGCGCGCCGCGCGACACGCCGGCCGCGCTGACGATGCGGACCGTGGTGGTGCGCTCGTAGCCGGCCTCCATCAGACAGTCGAGCGTCGCCTCGATCAGGCGCGCGCGCATCTCGGCGCTCCGCTCCTCCTGTGACCGCCGCTGCGCCCTGGCCATTACCGCCCCGTCCCGATCAATTTAGGAGACATACTATTGAACTCACAAAACACATGCAATCATGAATGTATGTGGCTGCGCGCGGGCCACCGGGATGCCGATGATCGGGCTCGCGTCCGTTTGGGAGGAGCCCCCTGGGAGCGGGCTCGCCCAGACCGAGGTCATGCTGCCGCGGTCACCACCACCTCGATGAGAGCCGACGGCCTGCCGAGGGTGGACACACCAATGGTGGCGCGGGCCGGCCGGTCGTTGCCGTCCAGCCACTCCCGGCGCTGGTCAAGCGCCGCGAGGGCATGGCGCTGCTGGCCGCGCGCTTCCTGGCCGAAGCCGCCAAACGGCATCACCTGCGCTTGTCACCTGAAGCGCTGGCGTGGCTGGCAGGGGGGGAGTGGGCGGGCAATGTCCGCGCACTCCGGGCGGCGGTCGCCGCACGCGTGGCGCTGGCGGATGGCGCTGCCGTGACGGCGGAGGACCTCGCCGTCGCCCGCAGCGGTGATCCCGCCGCCATCGCCCTGGTGGCACCCGCCAATTTGGCCGAGGCGGTAGCGGACCTGGAACGCCGGATGATCACCGCCGCTCTGGCCGCCACCGGCAACAGCCACAGCGTCGCGCCCCGCCAGTTCGGCTTGTCTCGGGTGGGCCTCCTCAAAATGATGAGGCAGCTGGGATTGCGATAAACGGCAATCCGGTAAACCGAAAGCATCAGGGAAAGAAATGCGCCACTGAGCCGAGGCCGCCTTGGAGTCTAACCGTCAAAACGCCGCCGTCCCCTTGCAACACCGGCTCTGGCAACCTTCTGCCCAGAGCCGGCCTTCGCCCCGTCATCCCATGGGCCGAATGGGCACCCCCGGGACCGTCAGCCGCGCCGCGCCACCTCAATGGCGGCGAGGTCGCTATTCGTCATGCCCATCATGGCATCGAACGCGCGTTTGGCGTCTTCACCGCCGGCCGCCAGCGCCTCGGTCGGCACGCGCGGCGTGATTTGCCAAGAGACACCCCATTTGTCCTTGCACCAGCCGCAGGCACTTTCCTGGCCGCCATTGCCGACGATGGCGTTCCAGTAGCGGTCCGTCTCGTCCTGATCGTCCGTGGCGATCTGGAACGAGAAGGCTTCGTTGTGCTTGAACGCGGGCCCGCCATTGAGGCCGAGACAAGGGAGGCCGGCGACGGTGAATTCGACCGTCAGCACGTCGCCCGCCTTGCCGGAGGGGTAGTCGCTGGGAGCACGATGGACGGCACTCACCGCGCTGTCGGGAAAGGTCTCCGCGTAGAAGCGGGCGGCCGCCTCGGCGTCCTTGTCGTACCAGAGGCAGATCGTGTTCTTGGCCATTGCCATGGGCTGTCCTTTCGCTGTTCGTGCATCAGCACCCAATGTGCAAATGAACCCAAGTTCCGCGCGGATCCAGACGTGGATTCGCAGACGAGGGCGGAATCCGGTGCAAAGCTTGTCGATGATCCGTCTGGTCCTTGCTCAAGGGCACGCTCGCCTGCTCACGGTTCGAGGAAGAACTCGGTCAGGTGGTGGGCGGTCTCCTCGGGACGTTCCTCTGGAAAGAAATGCCCGCCATCGAGCGCCTCGCCCCGCACATCGTCGGCCCAACGGCGCCAGAGAGCCAGGGGGCCGCCAAGGCCACTGTACCAGGTTTCCAACGGCCCGCGGCCGCTCCATAGGACCAGAACCGGACAGGATATCCGTTTGCCCGCCAAGCGATCCGCGCGATCATGCTCGATGTCGATCGTTGCGGCCGCCCTGTATTCCTCGCAAATAGCGTGCACGTGGGCGGCATCGCGCAGGGCGGTGATGTAGGCCTCGCGCGCGTCGGCGCCGAAGATCGCGGCTGGCGAGCCCCAGTTCCGAAGGGCATCATCGACGACCGCGTCCGGTGCAGCCAGGATCAGGCGCTCCGGAAGCGGCTCTGGCTGGGAGAGCAGGGACCAGGGCCAGAAGCTTGCGATCCGATGGTCTGCGACGTCCCACACATCCAAGGTGGGAACGATGTCGAGCACCGCGAGCCGTTCAACCCGATCCCGATGGTCGAGCGCGAGCCGGTAGGCAACACGGCCGCCCCTGTCATGCCCAGCGACATGGAAGCGCTCGAAGCCAAGCGTTGCCATGGTCACGACCATGTCCTCCGCCATCGCGCGCTTGGCGTAAGGGGCGTGATCGGGACGGGATGGCGGGCACCCACTGCGCCCATAGCCGCGCAGATCGGGGCAGATCACGGTGAAGTGTTGCGCCAGCATCGGCGCGATCGGCTGCCACATCCGATGCGTTTGTGGAAAGCCGTGCAGGAGAAGCAGGCCCGGTCCCGCTCCAAGCCGGCGAAGGTGGATACGAACGCCGCTCGCATCGATCTCGACGGTCTCAGCTTCGATCCGGCTTCCTGAACGCAACGTCCTATCGGTATCTTGTTGCATCGGCAGGGCGTCCTGCATCCTGAACCTCCCTGATGGACCGCCAACAATTCGGCCGTGATCCATCCACGTTCTTGTGAGGTGGACCCGGTCGGCGAGACAGCCGAGGTGGCGGGTTAAGCGAGAGTCCCGCGGGGTCAAGGCGCCTGGACGATGCTCGGCATCGACGTGAACGCGGGTCGCAGGGTAACGGCTACATCCTCAATCTCCAAATCCTTGTTGCGGTTGGTGCCGGTGGGCATGGGGGCGAAGGCGAGCATTCCCCCGCATCCCGAGCTTGCTCGGGAGGTGGGGGAAGCGGAGCTGCTCGGCGCAGCCGATCGTCCCCATGTCCACCGGCACTGGGCTTCGTACACCTGCCGCGGCGTCCGATAGCCGCGCGTCTGATGCAGGCGCTCCTCGTTGTAAAAGTGCGGCCACGCCCCAATCCCTGCCTTCGCCTCCGGCACCGAGGTGTAGGCGTGCAAGTACACCTCTTCGTATTTCAAGCTCCGCCACAGGCGCTCCACGAAGATGTTGTCGATGAACCGGCCCTTCCCATCCATGCTGATTTTGATGCCATGGGTCTTCAGCACGTCGGTGAAGTCAGTGCTGGTGAATTGACTGCCCTGGTCGGTGTTGAAGATGTCCGGCCTGCCGAACCGCCGCAGCGCCTCCTCCAGCGCCTCGACGCAGAAGTCGGCGTGCAGCGTGTTTGAGAGGCGCCACGCCAGCACGGCGCGCGAGTGCCCGTCTCCCGGAGTGACCTCCCTGTTGCACGAAACCGGATCGGCTGACACGGTGGCCGACGCGGCGTATGTCTCTCTCCCGTCAGCATGGGAGAGCACGATGAGGAAAAGACCGCAGAAGGCGCGGCGAACGGGCAAGGGGCGATCGTCCCGACCGGCCGTGGCGGCGTCTGCAATCAAGGCGCTCCCCTCGGCGACGCGCCCGGCCCGCAGACCATCACGGTATCTGACGACGACCGACACTGGTCAGTTCCTCAGCCCGGAGCAGCAGTATCTCCTGCGGGTGCGACGCGAGGCGGAGCTCCGCCGGGGCAAAAGGCAGCAGGCTTACGTAGTGGGCGCCTTGGTGGCGACCGTCGGTGTGGCGACCGCCATCGCGTGGCTGACGGGCTGGATCTGACGATCGCCGGGCTCCATGCAACGGCAACGTCCCCCATTGCCGCCCTCCTTCGGGAGGGCGGCTCTGCTTCATTCCATGGGCAGGCGGAAAGGCCCGCAAGTGCCAAATAAATTGAGCGCAGCGACGCGCATCGCGGTGTGCACTCCCATCGGACGTGGCGAGCTGGCATGGCGACGCGCCTGAATTCGATGTACACCGGCTCTGGAGCCCCCGCCAGCGTCACGCGCTCCGACTCGCGGTCAGGGAGGGTCGGGGCAATCGGAAGGAGTTCATCCCTGCCATGCCACGTCTCGGTCTGCGCCTGACGCCCTTCGGGCACCTGCTGCTCGAAACGACCGAGGACGCCCCCGTCCTGGATGAGGCCGTCGCCCAGCGGCTTGCCGATGCCTTCGGCCGGGGCACGGGGGATGGCCTCGTGCAGCTTGGGGCGGGCGAGGCCGGCCATCCCCTGCCCCCGGTCTTCGTCTGGTGGCGCGACTTTGCGGCGCGCTATGTGGCGGCGCTGTGCCTGCACGCAACCGGTGTCGCTGAGACTTCGCCTCCGGTCCTGCCGGCGCTGCCGCCACCCGCAGACCACGAGATTGCCACGCTTGTCCTGACCGCGCCCATGATGCCCGGTGCGGAGTATCTCGATGCGGATCTGCTAAGGACGCTCTGGGATGAAATGGGGACGGTGTTCGCGGCCGCGCTGGCCGACTCCGGAGCCGACCTCCAGACCTTCCTCAAGAGACTGAACCCCGTCTGGAACCTGGTCGGACGGGTGCATTTCAATCTGGCGGAGAACCGGCGCGACGCCGAACGGCCCTTCGCCTTCCTGGCGACCTACACCACGCGCCTGTCGGCGCACCGCACGGCCCAGCATGTGCCGCTCGGCCAAGCCTTGCGCGAATACGCCGGCGCAGCGAACCGGGACAAGCTGCTCTCGCTGCTCCTGCCGGTGCAGCGCGCCGCCGAGCGCTGCGGCTGGCTGAAGGGGATGGTCGATGCGGGAGAGATCTTCCATCCCCTGCGCTGGAGCCCGGCGGACGCCGCGCGGTTCCTGTCCAGCGTGCCGGAGCTGGAAGGCGCCGGCGTGGTGGTGCGCATGCCGGCCTCCTGGCGGGCCAACCGACCGGCACGCCCGCAGGTCACGGCAACCGTGGGCACCCGACCACCGTCGACGGTCGGCCTCGAGGGGCTGCTCGACTTCCGCATGGAGGTGACCCTGGACGGGGAGCCTCTGTCCGACGAGGACATCACCGCACTGCTGGCCGGGACCGACACGCTGGTGCTGCTCCGTGGACAGTGGGTGGAAGTCGACCGCCGCCGTCTCGATCGCGCGATGCAGCAGTTCCGTGACGCGCAGGCTTTGGCCGAGCGCGACGGGCTGACCTTCACCGAGGCCATGCGTCTCCTCGCCGGGGCGACGGTCACCGGTGCCGAACCGGATGCCGCGGCGTCCGACTGGGCGCGTGTGACCGCTGGCCCCTGGTTGGCCGAGACGCTGCGGGCGCTGCGCACGCCGGATGGAGCCGGCGTCGACCCCGGCCCGGCTTTGCAGGGAACCCTGCGCCCCTACCAGAAGGCTGGCGTGCAATGGATGCACCTGCTGTCCAGGCTTGGCCTGGGTGCCTGCCTCGCCGACGATATGGGGCTCGGTAAGAGCATCCAGGTGCTCTCCTTGCTGCTGGTGCAGCGCCAACGGCGCGCGGAAGGCCAGCCAAATCTGCTGGTGGCGCCGGCCTCCCTGCTCGCCAACTGGGCCGCGGAGATCGAGCGATTCGCGCCGAGCCTGCGCGCGATGATCGTCCATCCGTCCGCCATGCCAGCGGACCAGGTCAGGCAAGTGACGCCGGAGCACTTCGCCGGCATCGACTTGGCGATCACCAGCTATGGCGCCCTGCTGCGCGTGCCGGCCTTGGCCGAGACGGACTGGCGTCTTGTCGTTCTGGACGAAGCACAGGCGATCAAGAACCCGAACGCCAAGCAGACCCGGGCGGCCAAGGCCCTCAGGGCGCAAGCACGCATCGCGCTGACCGGCACGCCGGTCGAGAATCATTTCGGCGACCTGTGGTCGATCTTCGACGTCATCAATCCGGGCCTGCTGGGCACGCCAAAGCAGTTCAAGATCTACACGAAGACCCTGGCTGAACGCGTGCACAACCCTTACGGCCCCTTGCGGGAGCTGGTGCGTCCCTACATCCTGCGGCGGATGAAGACGGACCGCTCCGTCATCGCCGACCTGCCCGACAAGACCGAGGTTACGGCGTACTGCTCGCTGAGCCGCAAGCAGGCCGCCCTCTACGCCCAGACGGTGTCCGATCTGGCCGACGCGCTGCAAGGCTCCGAGGGCATCCAGCGCAAGGGCGTGGTGCTGACGACGCTGATGCGCCTCAAGCAGATCTGCAACCACCCGTCGCAGTGGCTGGGCGACAATGCCTGGGCCGAGGAGGACAGCGGTAAATGGAGCCGCCTGCGGGAGATCGCCTCGGTGGTGGCGGCTCGGCAGGAGAAGATGCTGGTCTTCACCCAGTTCCGCGAGATGACGGCCCCGCTGGCGTCGTTTCTGGGCGAGGTGTTCGGGCGGCCGGGCCTGGTGCTGCATGGCGACACCGCGGTGAGGAACCGCAAGGCGCTGGTCGAGACCTTCCAGCAGGACGAGACCGTCCCATTCTTCATCCTGTCGTTGAAGGCCGGCGGCTCGGGCCTGACGCTGACGGCGGCGTCGCACGTTGTGCATTTCGATCGCTGGTGGAACCCGGCGGTGGAGACCCAGGCAACGGACCGGGCCTTCCGCATCGGCCAGAAGAAGAACGTGCTGGTCCATAAATTCGTCTGTCAAGGCACCGTCGAGGAGAAGATCGAGGCCTTGATCGGGTCGAAGAAGCGGTTGTCAGAGGATCTCCTCGCCGGCTCGGGCGAGATCGCCCTCACCGAGATGGCGGACGAGGACTTGCTGCGGCTGGTGACCCTCGATCTGAACGCCGCGATGAGGGAGTGACGCCGATGGGATACCGGTATGGAGGATGGGCGCCGTACGTCCCGGTGGCCGAGCGCCGCCGGCGGGCGGAGCGGAAGATGGCGAAGCTGCGCAAGAAAGGCCATCCGGTCTCGCCGGTGCGGATCGAGGGGCGCACCATTGCCCGGACCTTCTGGGGCAAAGCGTGGTGCGACACCCTGGAGAGCTATCGCGACTACGAGAACCGCCTGCCGCGCGGGCGCACCTACGTGCGCAACGGCTCGGTCATCGATCTGCAGATCGCACCCTTGCAGGTCAAGGCGCTGGTCAGCGGGTCGGAGATCTACAGCGTCACCATCAGCATCACGTCGCTGCCCGAGGCCCAGTGGCAGTCGCTGTGCCAAGGGTGTGCCGGTGGGATCGACTCCCTGGTCGAGCTGCTGCAGGGGCGGTTTTCCAAAGCGGTAATGGAGCGGCTCTGCCGTCAGGACGTCGGCCTGTTCCCCAAGCCTTCGGAAATCCGCTTCTCGTGCAGTTGCCCGGACGGGGCGTGGATGTGCAAGCACGTCGCGGCGGTCCTGTATGGCGTCGGGGCGCGGCTGGACGCGATGCCGGAGCTTCTGTTCCGGCTGCGTGATGTGGACGAGAAGGACCTGCTGGCCAGCGTGGAGCCGGCGGTGCCATTGACCAGCACCGGGCCCGCTGGCGAGAACATTCTTGCGGATGAGGATCTTTCGGCGTTGTTCGGCCTTGACTTGGCTGGAGAGGGAAGTCCGCTCCTGCCCGGTGGAGAGGCGCCGGCATCGAAGCCGCACGCGCCGAGGCGGCGCCGGCACAGTGAGGCACCGGCAACGGCAGTGCCGGGCGGGGAATCACCGCAAGGCGCCGCCAAGAAGGCGGGTCCGGGAAAAACGGCCAAGCCGGCGCCAGCCGCACCGGCGGCACCTGCGGCGGCGCAAACCGATCAGCGCCCCCGACGCCGCAAACGAGGGGCCGTGTGGGATCCTGTGGATATCTATGAGCCGTGATTGTCGTGTCGAGGCAGCCGGTGGCGCCGCGACATGGGTTTCCAGGATCGCGCCGGTGAGCGGGCTGGGTGGGCAGCGAGCCACCGGAGACCTGGTCCGGATGGGCTCGCAGGTTCAAATCAGGGGCAGGATTTGGCCTTTGCCGAACTCGCATCCAGTGCGGGAAGCCCAAGCCGTGACGGGATTGTTCCTTGGCTTCGGCAACTGCCGACCCTAAGCCGACATTCAATCGCTCAGGGTCAGGCCCCCTTCTGCCACGCCATGTGCGCAACCTGGATGACTCGCGTAGGACAGGCCCGAACGTACCGTCTCTGGCAGGGAATCAGAGGCGCTCCACATCGCCTGCCATGCACACCGCCTTCTCCAGCACGGCGTGCAGCAGCACCTCGCAGCCGGCGGCGGCCCATTCGGGCGTGGTGTGCTCGATCTCGTTGTGGCTGATGCCGTCCACGCAGGGGATGAACACCATGGCCGTGGGTGCCACCTTCGCCAAATAGCAGGCGTCGTGCCCGGCGCCCGACACCATGTCGCGCGCGGCGTGGCCGGTGCGCTCGACGCCGCGGCGGACGGCGGCGACGCAGCTCTCCTCGAACTTTACTGGGGCGTAGTAGAAAATCTGCTCCAGCCCGGTCTCCAGCCCGATCTCGCTCGCGATGCGGGCCACCTCGGCGCGCAGCTCCGCGTCCATTCGGGCCAGCACCGCGTCGTCGGGGTGGCGGAAGTCCACGGTGAAGAAGACGCGGCCGGGGATGACGTTGCGCGAGTTGGGGTGGATCTGCATGAGGCCCACCGTGGCGCAGGCGCCCGGCTGGTGCGTCAGGCCGATGCGGTTCACCACCTCCACCACCCGGGCGGCGCCGAGCAGCGCATCCTTGCGCCGCTCCATGGGCGTCGGGCCGGCGTGCGCCTCCTGGCCGGTCAGCGTGATCTCGTACCAGCGCTGGCCCTGGGCGTCGGTGACGACGCCCACGGTCTTCCCCTCCGCCTCCAGGATCGGGCCCTGCTCGATGTGCGCTTCGAAATAGGCGGTGAACGGGCGGCCACCGACCGGGGCGTCGCCGGCATAGCCGATGCGCGCCAACTCCTCCCCCATGGTCCTGCCGTCGAGGTCGGTGCGGGACAGGCCGTAGTCCAGGTCGAACTCGCCCGCGAAGACGCCCGACGCCACCATGGCCGGCGCGAAGCGCGAGCCCTCCTCGTTGGTCCACACCGCCACCTCGACGGGGGCGTCGGTCTCGTAGTTCAGGTCGTTGAGGCTGCGGATCACCTCCAGCCCGGCCAGCACGCCGTAGACGCCGTCGAACTTGCCGCCGGTGGGCTGGGTGTCCAGGTGGCTGCCCATCAGCACCGGGGGCAGGCTGTCGTCGCGGCCGGCGCGGCGGGCGAAGATGTTGCCGATCCGGTCCACGGTGACGGTGCAGCCCGCCTCCTCGCACCAGCGCACGAAGAGGTCGCGGCCCTGCTTGTCCAGGTCGGTCAGCGCAAGGCGGCAGACGCCGCCCTTCGGCGTGGCGCCGATCCGGGCCATGTCCATCAGGCTCTGCCACAGGCGGGAGCCGTTGATCGTCAGGTTCGGCGGAAGGCTGGTCATGCGTGAGGTCCGTTCGGGTCAGACGGTGGCTTCGGAAAGGACGCAGCGCGCCATGCGGCCGGGCTCCAGCCAGCTTACGGCAGGCGCGGCGGCGGTGCAGCGTGCCTCGGCGTGTGGGCAGCGCGGGGCGTAGGCGCAACCGGGCGGGAGCGCTGTGAGGTCCGGCGGGGCGCCGGGAATGGCCTCCAGCGCATGGCCGCGCATGGAGCCGTGCACGGTGGAGGCGAGCAGGCCTGCGGTGTAGGGATGCTGCGGCGTCTTCAGGACTTGCCGGGCGGTGCCGAGTTCGACGAAGCGGCCGGCATACATGACGGCGATGCGGTCCGCGGTCTCTGCCGCCACGCCGATGTCGTGCGTCACCAGGATGACCGCCATGTCCAGCTCGGCCTGGAGCTGGCGCAGCAGCAGCAGGATCTGCATCTGCACCGTGGCGTCCAGCGCCGTCGTCGGCTCGTCGGCCAGCAGCAGCGCCGGGTTGCAGCTGAGCGCGAGCGCGATCATCGCGCGCTGGCGCATGCCGCCGGACATTTCGTGGGGGTAGGCCTTGAGCCGCCGCCTGGCCGAGGGGATCTGCACGCGCTCCAGCAGGTCCAGCGCCCGGCGTTCGGCCTCGGCATGGCCGACGCCCTCGTGGCGGACGATGGTCTCGGCGATCTGCTGGCCGATGGTGTAGACGGGGTCGAGCGCCAGCATCGGCTCCTGGAAGACCATGGAGATGGCCTTGCCGCGCAGCCGCTCCATGCGCTTCTCGGGGATGGCGTACACGTCCTCGCCGTTCAGCAGCACCTTGCCGGCGATGCGGCTGCGCCGCTCGGGCAGCAGGCGCATGAGGGCGCGCAGCGTGACGCTCTTGCCAGAGCCGGACTCGCCCAGCAGGCACAGCACCTCGCCGCGCTTCAGGTCGAAGTCCACGCCGTTGATGGCGCTGGCCGTGCCGCGCTCGGTGCCGAAGGAGACGGTCAGGCCGGAGACGGACAGGAGGGGTGCGTCAGCCATGGGCAACCTCGTGAAGGTGGCAGGCCACGAGGTGGCCGCCGCCGAGATCGACGGGCGCCGGCTCCCTCTCCGCGCACAGGCTGGTGGCGTGCGGGCAGCGGGTGCGGAAGCGGCAGCCCGACGGCGGGTTGATCGGGTTGGGCGGGTCGCCCTGGAGCGGCGCGGCGCTGGTTCGCTCGTCGGGATCCATGGACAGGCGGGCCGAGAACAGCGCGCGGGTGTAGGGGTGCGCGGGGTTGCCGTAGATGGCCTCCACCGGCCCGACCTCCGCCACCTTGCCCAGGTACATCACCAGCACGCGGTCGGCGATGTAGTGCACCACGTTGAGGTCGTGCGAGATGAAGATGTAGGTGAGGTCCAGCTGCTTCTTCAGCTCCAGCAGCAGGGTGAGGACCTGCGCCTCCACCGACTTGTCGAGCGCCGAGACGGCCTCGTCCAGGATCACGAGGCGCGGGCGCAGCGCCAGCGCGCGGGCGATGTTCACCCGCTGGCGCTGGCCGCCCGACAGCTCGTGCGGGTAGCGGCCGAGGAAGCACTCGGGAGCGAGGCCGACGCGCCCCAGCAGCTCGCCCGCCACCGCCATGGCATCGCGCCGGCTCACCCCGTGCACCATCGGCGCGAAGGCGAGGCTGTCGGCGATGGTCAGGCGCGGGTTCAGGGAAGCGTAGCTGTCCTGGAACACCATCTGCACGCGCCGCCGCAGGTCGCGCAGAGACAGGCCCAGCTTGCTGCCCACCGCCTCGCCGTCGAAGGTGAGGGTGCCGCTGTCAGGGTTGATCAGGCGCATCAGCAGGCGAGCGGTGGTGGACTTGCCGCAGCCGGACTCGCCGACCACGCCCAGCGTCTCGCCCTTGGCGACCGCGAAGCTGACGCCGTCGACGGCGCGGGCGACGGGCTTGGCCCCCCACAACGGCCCGCGCACCGGGAAGTGCTTGGTGAGGTTGCGCACCTCAAGGAGCGGCTGGTGCGGCCCGCCAACGTCGGGAGCGGGGTCGAGCAGGTGGAGTGCCGTCACAGCTTCACCTCCATGGCGGTGCGCAGCCCGTCGCTGGCGAGGTTGCAGCAGATGGACGTGAGGAAGATCAGGGCGCCGGGCAGCACCGCCACCCAGGGCTGGACGTATATGGCTTGGCGCAGCGTGTTCAGCATCAGGCCCCATTCCGCCCGCGGCGGCTCGACGCCCAGGCCCAGGAAGCTCAGGCCCGAGGCCAGGATGATCGACACGCTGATCAGGCTGGATGCGTAGACGAACACCGGCCCCAGCACGTTTGGCAGCAGGTGCACTCGGATGATGGTCAGGCTGCCGGCGCCGGAGGCGCGGGCGGCGTCCACGAAGTCCATGCCGCGCACCTGTGTGGTCACCGTCTCGGCGATGCGGGCCAGCGGCGGGACGAAGACGATGGTCAGCGCCACGATGGCGTTGGTCAGGCCCGAGCCGAGCGCGCCGGAGATCGCCACCGCCAGCAGCACGGACGGGAAGGCGTACAGCACGTCGATGGTGCGCATGATCGCCATGTTGAGCCGCCCGCCGAAGAAGCCGGCGACGATGCCCAGCAGGCCGCCGATCACCAGTGCGTTCAGCACCGGCACGATGCCCATGACCAGCGACATGCGCCCGCCGTACAGCAGCCGGGTCAGCATGTCGCGCCCCAGCTCGTCCGTGCCCAGCGGGTGGTTGGGGAAGCCGATGGGCTTCAGGCGGCGGATCATGCTGGCCTTGTAGGGATCGGCCGGAGCCAGCACGTCGGCGAACACCGCCGCCAGCACGATGGCCAGCAGCACGGCGAGGCAGCCCATGGTGACCGGGTCGCGCAGCAGGCGGCGGCCCACCTTGGTCCAGTATCCCGGGGAGCGGGCGGGCTTCGGCCCGGCCGTGGCGGGGAGTTTGGCGGCGGTCGCGCTCATGGAAGATCCTCCCTCACGTCCGGCGCATGCGCGGATCGAGCGCCGCCTGCGCGATGTCCACCACAAGGTTCAGCAGCACGAAGAAGAGGCCCAGCATCAGGATGGTGCCCTGGAGCAGCGGCAGGTCGCGCTTGAAGATCGCCTCGTTCAGCAGGAAGCCGGTGCCGGGCCAGGAGAACACCGTCTCGATCAGGATGGACCCGCCCAGCAGATAGCCGAACTGCAAGCCCAGCACCGACACCACGGTCGGCGCCACGTTGCGCACCACGTGCCGCAGCACCGGCCCGCGGCCCAGCCCCTTGGCGCGCAGGGCCTGCACGAACTCCTGGTGCAGCACGTCCGCCACGGTGGCGCGGACCGAGCGGGCGACGATGCCCATGGGGATGACCGACATGGTCAGCACCGGCAGCACGGCGTGGGCGAGGTGCGTGCCGGTGAAGGCCCACCCGGTAGCACCACCCGGCGCCATGCCCATGGCCGGCAGCACGTTCAGCTCCACCGCCATGACGATGACCAGCACCATGCCCAGCCAGTAGTGCGGGACGCTCACCCCGATCAGCGTCAGCAGCGTGGCGAGCCGGTCGACGAGGCCGCCGCGGTGCCAGCCGGCCAGCGCTCCCAGCAGGATGCCGGAGCTGAAGCCAACGATGGCCGCGCCGACGGACAGGATCAGCGTGTTGCCCAGAGCGCGGCCCAGGTCGGCGATCACCGGTCGCCCGGTCGCCACCGACTGCCCGAGGTCGCCGGACAGCACGTTGCCCAGATAGATCAGGTACTGGATCGGCAGCGGCCTGTCGAAGCCGTAGGAACGGCGCAGCTGCTCCACCACCTCCGCCGGGGCGTCGGGGCCGACGACGGCGTTCAGCGGGTCGCCGGGCGCTATGTGCACCAGCAGGAAGACCAGCAGCGTCACGCCCAGCGCGATGGGCACGATGTAGAGGATGCGGCGCAGGATGTAGGCGAACATGGGCGGGACTCCGCTTCGGGCGGCGTTCTGCGGCGGTTTTGCCCCCCTCCCAACCTCCCCCCGCTGGGCGGGGGGAGTTTTTAAACCCCTCCCCCGCCCAGCTCTCGCGCTAACCTTCGGTTTGCGCCGACGCGGCAGGCGGATCTTCGATCCGCTGAGAGCGGGGGAGGATCAGGGTGGGGGGCTCGCTGCCGGCGCTTACTGCACCGACACCGGCGTCAGGTCGAGGAACCAGTTCCGCGCCTGGACGAAGCCCTTGACCTTCGGAGTCATGGCGCGCGGCGCCACGTCGTGGACGATCCAGATGAAGACGGCGTCGTCCACCATCTTGGCGTGGATCTGGCCCAGAACCTCGTTCTGCGCGGCGGGCTCGAAGGTGTTCTGCGCCTTGAGGGCCAGGGCGTCCATCTCCGGATCGGCGTAGAATCCCCAGTTCACGCCGTTGGGCGCGTGCAGGTCGCTTTTCACGAAGCGGATGAAGGCGTTGAACGGATCCACCGCGGCGTAGGAGTAGTTCAGCCCGTGGATGCCCGCGTTCTGCTCGGCCTTGGCGCCGGCGCGCCAGCGGTTGACCATGGAGGTGAACTCCATCACCTCGAACTCGATGTCGATGCCGACTTCCTTCAGGCTCTGCTGGATGAACTCGTTCATCGGCAGCGGCTGCATCTGGCCCGACCCGCTGGGCGAGATGACGATCTTCGCCTTCAGGGGCTTGCCGGGGCCGTAGCCGGCCTCGGCCAGCAGCTTCTTGGCGGCTTCGGGGTCGTGCTTGATCTCGAAGCTGGGCTTGCCGTACCAGGGCGTGCCCTTCATGACGTGGCCGGTCGCCGGCACGGCGAAGCCGCCAAGCAGCTCGGTCAGGCCGGTACGGTCGATGGCGAGGTTGGCGGCCTTGCGCACACGCACGTCGTTCCACGGGCTATCCGGCAGGCGGCTCAGATGGTAGGGCCAGATGTGCGGGTACGGGTTGGCGGTGATCTGCATGCCCGACGACTTCAGGCGGCCGATGGTGTCGGGCGGCGGCGCCTCGATCAGGTCCACCTGACCGGACAGCAGGGCGGCGGTGCGGGTGTTGGCCTCCGGCATGGGGATCAGGACCAGCTTGTCCAGCTTCGGCACGCGCGCGGCGTCCCAGTAGCCCTTGTTGGGGGCCAGCTCGGCGCGCTCGCGCGGGACCAGCTTTTCCAGCTTGAAGGGGCCGGTGCCCGAGGGCTGGGCGGCGAACTTCGCCCAATCCTTGCCAACCGCCTCGTACTGCGCCGGGCTCGCCATCAGGATGAAGGAGAGCTGGTAGGGCAGGAAGCTGTCGGGCGCCTTGGTGGTGAACTCGATGGTCAGGTCGTCGACCACTTTGTACGACGCGATGGACGCGGCACGGAAGCCGACCAGCGAGGCCTGGCGCGCGTCGAAGTGCGGCGCGTCCTTGTTCAGCAGCTTGTCGAAGTTCCAGGCCACCGCCTTGGCGTCGAAGGCGGAGCCGTCATGGAACTTCACGCCGGGGCGCAGCTTGAAGGTCCACTTGGTGGTGTCCTGCGGGTTCACCTCCCAGCTCAGCGCCAGCGCCGGCTTGATGACGGAGGGCTGGTCGGCCTTGCTGAGGTCCCAGTTCACCAGGGCGTCGTACATCGTGTAGCCGGAAAACCGGAAGCCCTCGAACCCGTTGTCGGGCGAGCCGTGCGTCAGCGGGATGTCGGTGGCGGTCATGCCGACGCGCAGCGTGCCCTGCGCCTGGGCGGACGCCGGGACGAGGGCGGCGGAGGCGAGCGCGAGGGCCGCGGTGCCGGTCAGAACGAGGCGCCTGGAGAACCTGGGAATCATGGCGAAGCGTCTCCCTGTTATCGTGAAAGGGCGAAAGCCGCGCGTGCCGCGGCGGCGAGAAGAAGGCGGTCGCAACCCGGTGCCGCGACGAGGCCCAGCCCCACCGGAGCGCCGCCGACGCGGACGGCCGGGACATTGAGCTGCGGGGCGCCGGACAGGCCGGCCGGGCAGGTCAGGCGCTGGGCGCGGAAACGGTAGGCCTCCAGCACCGCGTCCGGATCGTCGCGCCGGGGCGGCGGGGCGGGCACGGTGGGCAGCACGGCGATGACGCCGCCGGCCAGAACGCCGCGCAGATGTGCGCGCACCCGGTCGCGAATGGCCTGGGCCGGGGGTAGGGCCTCGTCCGGCAGGTCGAGGGCGGCCTGGAAGCGCTCGGCGAGGCCTGGGCCGAAGCTGGGGTTGGTGGCGCGGATCCAATCGCCGTGGCCGCGCTTGATCTCGCCCATGGTGAGGAGGCGGGTGGCCTCGAAGGCGTCGGCCAGCGGCACGGCGGCGATGGGGCCGCGTCTGGCGGGGCCAAATTCCTGTTCCAGCGCGGCGATGATGGGGGCGAAGGCGTCGCGCACCTCCGCGTCGGCCTCGGCGAAGGCATCCTCGGCGACCAGCAGGCCGGTGACTTCGGTCGAGGAATCGTCCGGCAGCAGCAGGGATTCGCCGAGCAGCGCCAGATATCCGGGGGTGCGGGCGAACCAGCCGACCGTGTCGAAGCTGGGGGCCAGCGGCACGACGCCGTCAGTCGGTATACGGCCATGCGTCGGACGGAAGCCGAACAGGGCGCAATGGCTGGCCGGCACGCGGACCGAGCCGCCGGTGTCCGTGCCCAGCGCCACCTCCACCGCCCCGCCTGCCACCGCCGAGGCCGACCCGTTGGAGGAGCCGCCCGGAATGCGGTCGGGCGCGGCGGCGTTGACCGGCGTCCCGTAATGGTGGTTGCGGCCGTTCATGCTGAAGGCCAGCTCGTCGGTGTGGGTGACGCCGCGCAGCGTGGCCCCGGCGTCCAGCACCGCCTGCACCGCGGTGGCGGTGCTGGACGCCGGCGCGTGGGTGCGCTTCCAGTCGGGGTTGCCGGCGCCGGTCACCCGGCCTTCGATGGCGTAGAGGTCCTTCACCGCCACACTGAGCCCGGCGAGCGGGCCGCCCGGCGCACCGGGGATCACCAGATCCGGATCGATGAAGGCGTTGAGGGCATCGCTCATGCTCGGTCCCCGGTGCGGGAGTGGGCGGCGTCGTCACCGCCCTTGCACGTACGAGACCAGTCCAGGCGTTCCCGCGTCAACAAGAATATGAAACACGTGTTTCACGATTTTTGAATGAGGGATCGCCTGTTTCAGAGGCGGTCCGCCTGCGAAATGAGCACGCGCCCGCCGAACGGCGCAGCCGCGTGGAACGTTCCATGGTCCAGCACCCGCGCACCGTGCACCCACACGGCGTCGATGCCCTGCGGCGGCACCAGCGGGTTCAGGTAGTCGTTCCGCTCCGCCACGTGATTCCAATCGAATAGCACCAGCGAGGCGTCCGCCCCCGGCCGCAGCACCGGGTCGGGCAGGCGCAGGAAGCGGCAGGGCATGGTCGCCATCCGGTAGATGATCTCACGCAGTGGTATGCCCATTTCGCGGGCAAGCCGCAGCGCCTTGGGGAAGGCGCCGATGGCGCGCGGGTGCGGTTTCTGCCCGGGGCCGGGCATCAGCCCGTCCGTGCAGATGGCCATGGAGGGGCGTCGGAAGAATCGCTCGACCGTCAGGTCGTTGCCGTAATGGCTGATGATGCCGATCTCCGCCTCGTTCTCGGCGTAGAAGTCGAACACCGCGTCGAAGGCGGCGCGCGAGTCCAGGTCCGCCGCGCCGCGCGCACGGGCCACGTCGCCCAGGCGCCTGCCCAGGAAGGCGTCGCCCACGCCGGCCTTCACCCCGGCGATCTGGATGCCCTCCAGCCCGCCGCAGAAGTCGATGAAGTTGTCCCAGCTGGTGGTGTCGCCGCGCATGCGCTGGTAAAGCGCCGCGCGCACCGAGCGGTCCTTCAGCCGCGCCACGAACTCCGCGCGCGTGCCGGCGCGGATCTCCGGCGGGAAGATGGCGTCGCCGGTGGTGGAGCCGGCGGCGTAGGGATACATGTTCTCGATGGTCGTTATGCTGCCCGCGGCGTCGGCCAGCATGGATTCCAAGGCGCCGATCTTCTCGTAATTGCGGCGGCCGGCGATCTTCGAATGCTCGTTGCCGTAGGCGCCGCCGCCGTCGATGGCACACTCCAGCACCTCCTTCAGCGACTCGATGATGCGGTCGCTCTCCGAGCGCAGGTGCGGCAGCAGAGCGCCGGGCTTTACCGCGTTGAAGGCGCGGACCAGGGCGGTCAGCTCCCGCTGGTCGGAATAGACGGCCGGGTTGTAGACGAGCCCGGTGGACAGGCCGAGCGTCCAGGGCGCCTCGCGCCGCACCACCTCGGCCATCGCCTCCACCTCGGCGTCGGTGGCGACGCGCGCGAGGTTGCTCATGACCACGCGGCGCACCGCGCTGTGCCCGAGATAGAGGCCCATGTCGGTGACCGAGCGCCCCTGGTGCCACGCGAAGAACTCCGCCACCGAGGACCACGTCCATTCGCCCTCGATGACTCCGTCCAGGGGTTTGAGCTGGGCCGCGTACTCGCTGCGCTGCGCCTCGGCGACGGGGGCGGGGGACAGGCCGTCCACGCCGCAGATCCGCTTGGTGACGCCGCCCAGCAGCGCCATCTCGCAGGAGACCGGCAGCCCCCGGTCGCCGATGCGCGTGCCGCCCAGGGCACCATGGTTGTGCATGTCCACGAAGCCCGGCGCCAGCGCGCGGCCCGTCGCCTCGATCACGTGGTCGGCGGCCTGCGCCTCGCTGAAGGGAACCTCGCCGAGGTGGAGGATGCGGTCATCCTCGATCAGCAAATCGCCGGCAAAGGGCTCCGTCACCCCATCGCCGGTGACGATCAGGGCGTTGCGGATCAGCTCGCGCATGGGCAGCCTCAGGCGTTGGCGAGGTCGAGGAGCAGGTGCAGCAGGAGGTCGGCGCCGGCCCGCAGGTCCGCCGGGTCGGTGTGTTCGCGCACGTTGTGGCTGATGCCGCCGACGCTGGGCACGAAGATCATCCCGGCCGGGCAGACCCGCGCCAGCATCTGCGCGTCGTGCCCGGCGCCGCTGGGCATGCGGCGCACCGCGTGGCCGTGGCGGCGGGCGAGGTCCTCCACCCTGGCAACGATGGCAGGGTCGAAGGCCACCGGCTCGAACCGGGCGAGGCGGCGGGCGACGATGCCCACCCCCTCCTCCTCCGCCAGGGCGGCGACGAAGCCGGCGAGGCGGCGCTCGGCCTCCTGCAACCGCTCCTCCGAGGTGTTGCGCAGATCCACGGTCAGGACGGCGGTGTGCGGCACCACGTTGACGAGGTTGGGCGCCAGCGTCAGCGCCCCCACCGTGCCGACCTGATCGCCGCCCATGCCGCGGGCGATGCGGCGCACCTCCGCGGCGATGCTTGCGGCCGCGTAGCCGGCGTCGTGGCGCATCGCCATGGGCGTGGTGCCGGCGTGGTTGGACACGCCGCGGATGGTGTATTCGGTCCAGGAGATGCCCTGCACGCCCTCCACCGCGCCGATGGTCAGCCCTTGCGATTCCAGCACCGGCCCCTGTTCGATGTGCAGTTCCACATAAGCGCGCACGGCCGGGCTGCCGACCGGCGCCGGGCCGGCATAGCCGATGCGCTCCAGCTCCGCGCCAACGGTGGCGCCGTCGATGCCTGCGGTGGCGAGCGCCTCCTCCAGCGGCAGGCCACCGACATAGACGAGGCTGCCCATCATGTCCGGCGCGAAGCGGGCGCCCTCTTCGTTGGTGAAGAACCCGACGGCCAGGGGGTGCTCCGTCTCGATGCCCGCGTCGTTGAGCGTTTGCACGACCTCCAGCCCGGCCAACACGCCGTAGTTACCGTCATAGCGCCCGCCGGTGCGCACCGTGTCGATGTGCGAGCCGGTCATCACCGGCCGGCCGTCGCGCCGCCCCGGCCGCACGCCGATCACGTTGCCGATGCCGTCCACGGTGACGGACAGGCCGAGGTCCCGCATCCAGCCGGTCACGAGGTCGCGGCCCGCCTTGTCGGCCTCGGTCAGCGCCAGACGGCACACGCCGCCGCCCTCGATGGCGCCGACCCGGGCCAGGACGTCCAGCCGGCCCATCAGGCGGGAGAGGTCGATGCGCAGTTCCCCGGTCATGCCGTCCTCACCTGCTCCGCCGTCCGGCCGACGATGGCCCTGTAAAGCTCCGGGTCCGTGTCGCCCTCGCTGCCGAACAGCAGCACGCGCGAGTCCGGCCCGAGGCCCAACGCGTCCGCCTGCCCCGCCCCCAGGGCGCACAGCAGGCCGGCCAGCCCCGCCACCGCGGACTCGCCGGCCACCAGCGGCCGATCGCCACCCACGCCCTCGGCCAGCAGGCGCATCGCGTCCTTGGCCGCCTCGTCGGTCACGGTCTGGAAATCGTCGGCACCGGTGCCGAGGATCGTCCGGGCCAGCAGTGAGACCTCGCCGCAGGCCAAGCCCGCCATGATGGTGTCGAGGTCGCCGTGCACCGCCACCGGGCGGCCGGCGCGGGCGCTTTCGTACAGGCAGGCGGCCTTGTCGGGCTCGACCACCACGAGACGCGGACGCCCGGCCCCCCATCCCTCCCAGAACTGCGCGCAGACCGCTGCGGCGAGGCCGCCCACGCCGGCCTGGATGAAGACGTGGGTCGGGCGCTCGCCGGGCGGAAGCTGTTCGATGGCCTCTTGAACCATGACGGTGTAGCCCTGCATCACGTCGCGGGGCACGTCCATGTAACCCTCGTAAGAGGTGTCGGAGACCACCTTCCACCCCTGGGCCGCGGCGTCCGCCCCGGCTTGGCGCACCGCGTCGTCGTAGTTGCCGGCGGTGCGCACGACCGTCGCGCCATAGGCGGCGATGGCGTCGCGCCGGCCGTCGCTGACCGTGGCGTGGATGTAGATGACGCAGCCGCAGCCGAACATCCGCGCCCCCCAGGCGACCGAGCGCCCATGGTTGCCATCCGTCGCGCAGGTCACGGTGATGCCGGACACGATGCCCAGATGCTTGCCGTTCAGCAGATCCTCGGCACTCGGCACCGCGCCGGTTCGGCGCGCCACCTCTGCCGCCAGCAAGCGGAACACCGCGTAGGCGCCGCCCAGCGCCTTGAAGCTGCCGAGCCCGAAGCGCCCGCCCTCGTCCTTGTACCAGAGCCGCTTGACCCCGGCCGCCGCCGCCAGCCCCGGCAAATCCACCAGCGGCGTCGGCGCATAGCCCGGCCACGCCGCGATCTCCCGCCGCGCGGACTCGTGCGCGTCGAGGTTCAGCACGGCGCGTTGCGCATGGTCATAGGGGGCCTGCCGGTCGGCCACGGGATTGTGGTAAAGGGCGGTCGGGTGGGTGAGCGGGAGCGTGGGCATCGTCGGTCCGGTCTGGCTGCGGTCCAGCCAAGCCAACCGCCGATGCGCGCCCCCGTCAACAGAAATATGAACCCCGTGTTTCTTTAATTGATAATCTAGGAACGTTTGTTTCATAGTAGGGGCACATGATCGGGACGGAGCCCATGGACGGAACGACGCCCAGCATCGAGCGGCGCATCCTCGACCTGTACGACCAGCTGACGGCCAGCGAGAAGAAGCTGGCCAAGGTGGTGCTGGAGTGTCAGGACAACCTCGCCGGCTATTCGGCGACGGAGTTGGCCGACCGCGCCGGCGTGTCCAAGGCGACCGCCGTGCGGTTCTTCCGCCGCCTGGGCTACGAGAGCTACAACGCTGCCCGCGTGCAGGCGCGCGACGGCTCCCCGCTGGCCGAATTGCTGGAAGCGGACGCTCCCGCGGTGCAGGGTGGTGATCTCGGCGCCCATCTCGGCCAGGACCTCCAGAACCTCACCCGCACCATCGAGGGGCTGCGCTCCGATACGCTCAACGAGGCGGTGACCGCACTAGCCGGGGCGGAGCGGGTGTGGGTGGTCGGCTTCCGCAATTCGCGCACGCTGGCGGTCTACGCCCACGCGCTGTTGGTGCAACTCAAGCCCGACGTGCGGCTGGTGCCCAGCGGGGCGGTGTCGCTGGCGGAGGACATGGTGGATGTGGGGTCGAAGGACGTGCTGCTCGCCATCGGCTTCCGGAGGCGGATGCAGGCGCTGCTTGACGCGCTGGAAGTGGCGCGGGAGGCCGGGACCAAGTCCATCCTGCTGACCGATCCAACGGCGGTGCGCAGTGCCGGGCGCGCCGACGTGGTGTTGCGGTGCTACACCCGCAGCGTATCGCTGTTCGATTCCTACGTAGCGCCCATGAGCCTGCTGAACCACCTGTTCAGCCGCGTGGTGGCGGCCATGGGCGACCCGGCGGTGGACCGGATGGACCGCATCGAGCGCATGCACGGCCGTCTCTCCACCTTCGCCCTACGCGGTGAGGAGGAGTAGGCTGCCGCAAGAGCCCACGTCCAACCGCCTCGGCCCCGATATGACGTATTGGCACAGGAATGCGGTGATTGCCGTCCATGCATGAACGCGACAGGGGTGGGCAGACGTTCCTGCGCACTCTTCCTGAGGTGGAACACAACTCACGTCTGCCGGCCTGACCGATGCCAATCGGAGGCTTCCAAATTCAACCGGTCGGCCATTTCGCCAGCATAGTGGCTACGGACGGCAGCCCAGGCGACGCCCTGTGGGACAAGGCGGCGTGTTCGGTAATGGTTGGTTGCGAGGGCGGGATTTGGCCTTTACCGAACTCACATCCAGCGATGGGCACCCAAGCCACAGCGCTGATGAACACCCATCGCGGCCGCCGCTATTATCTCTTTCCAAGCGGTGAGATCGTCTGCTTTGCGCCGATTCTGTTGAAACACTCTCCGGCCTGGCAACGAGAGAAGCTTTCGATCTCCGCGGCGCGGCGCAACGCAAGATCACGCCTTGTTGGCGAAGCTTGTGGCTGCATTGTTGCATGGAATCGGCTCTGACGTGTTCGCTGAGGAGTTTTCAACACTATCCGCCATTAGCTGACGCTCGCTGCCATTGTGGTTAGGTCCATTCCCGTTTCCTTATCAAAGGCACAAAGGCCAGCTCACGAAAAGGTTTTGAACGTCGCTTCTCATAGGTCCCAGGAGATAACGATGCTGGCCAACGCACCCAAATCGTGGTTATCGGCAATCTGCTCAATCACATCTTCGGCTTGGCACGTCTGACGTATGTCCCCCGCGTGAGGACCAGGAAGGCACCATTCATGCACCAAGCTGCATCTCCCCAGAGATGGGTATGGCATTTTGCAACTATGCTGCCGCGGCCCATATGTTGGGGCGGCGCGCTACGATGTGCCATGGAGCAACTTGATCTACGTACTCGGATCGTGAAAAGAGATCTCTATGTCGCCCCCTTTGGTCCTGATCGTCGAAGACGCACAGCCGCTGGCAGTCATCTATGCCAAGCAGCTGGAGCGGGGACAGTTTGCATCGCTTCATGCCGACACCCTCGCGCGAGCTCGGGCGCTGCTGCCGGACGCGCAACTGGCGGCGGTGCTACTCGATTTGGAGCTGCCGGATGGCAGGGGCATTGATCTGCTGCAGGAGCTGCGAGACGCGGGCAACAACGTTCCCGTCGTCGTGGTGACCGCGCATGGATCGGTGGAAGCCGCGGTGGAGGCCATGCGGGCCGGTGCCGACGACTTCTTAACCAAGCCAATCGAAGCGGAGCGGCTGCTCACCACCTTGCGCCATGTCCTGGAACGCAAACAGCTGCTCAGCATCGTCGACACGCTACGCGCCGACTTGGCGACGGGCCGGTTCGAAGGCTTCATCGGCGCGGACCTCTCAATGCAAGCGGTCTACCGGGTCATTGAACAGGCGGCCCGAAGCACGGCCACCGTATTCATCACCGGCGAGAGTGGGACGGGGAAGGAGGTCACCGCAGAGGCCATCCACCGCCGCTCCGAGCGCCGCAACCGTCCGTTCGTTGCCGTCAACTGCGGAGCAATCCCAAAGGAGCTCATGGAAAGCGAGCTGTTCGGGCATGTCCGCGGCGCCTTCACGGGAGCAACCACGGACCGCGCCGGTCTGATCGTCCAAGCGGACGGCGGCACCCTCTTCCTGGACGAGATCGGCGACATGGAGCTTGCCCTTCAGGTCAAGCTCTTGCGCTTTCTACAAACTGGTGTCGTCCAGCCCGTTGGCAGTGACCGGACGCGGTCGGTGAACGTGCGGATCGTCTGCGCCACCAATCGCGATCCGCTCGCCGAAGTGCAAGCGGGACGCTTCCGCGAGGATCTCTACTACCGGCTCTATGTCCTCCCCATCGAGCTGCCGCCGCTGCGCAAGCGGGGACGGGACGTGGTGCTGATCGCAAATCACTTCCTTGCGGAGTATGGGGTTCTGGAAGGACGCCGCTTTCACGGCTTCACACCGGAAGCCGAGTCCTTGCTGCGCGGCTTCCGCTGGCCAGGCAACATCCGCCAACTTCAAAATATGGTCCGCTCCATCGTCGTGATGCATGACGCCGAGTTGGTGACGCCCGACATGCTGCCCGCTTGGCTGCGCGCGGAATCGGCCGCCCCAGCTCCATCCGACGCACGGCCTCCTCCCTTCGGCGCCGAGCTGGTGACGCGTGAGGTGATCCGTCCGCTGGCCGAAGTCGAGCGCGATACGATTGAACGCGCGGTGGCGCTGTGCGGAGGCAATCTGACCGAAGCGGCGAACCGCTTGGGGATCAACGTTTCCACTATTCATCGCAAGCGTCAGCAATGGCGCTCCGAAGAATCGGGGTGAGTCCGAGCCTCAGAGCCTAGCATCCGGCGAGGTCTCGGATGCCCACTGCCGGACACGCGGAAGTGCGCTCTGAAGGGCGGTCGCGAGCCTTTCCAGGTCACTCGGTCCGACGGGCGTGCCCGCCTTGGCGCGCAGCTCGATGTCTTGAGCACGGCTGGCAAGCTCGGGCAAGCCGAAGGTCATCGTGATGCTCTTGAGCGCATGCGCCTCCACGGCGAGTGAACGGGACTCCGCGGCGTCCAGGTCCTCGCGCATCCGCTCCAGGCGCTTCGGCGCATCGGCGACGAAGGCCGCTACGGCTTCCATCAGCCCCTCGCGCCCGAGGTCGCGCAGCAACATGGTGAGCGCCCCCTCGTCGAGCGCCACGTCCTCGCCCACCTCCGGTTCCTCATCCTGAAGGTAAGGTGCGATTGCCGTGGCCAATCGCTCCGCCGTGAGGGGCTTGGCGATAAAACCGTTCATCCCGGCGTTCAGGCACGCTTCACGATCATGCGCAAACGCGTTGGCGGTCAGCGCCAGGATGGGAATGTCTCGGGCATGGCCCGACAGGGTCCGGATGGCTCGTGTCGCGTCCAGGCCATCCATGCCCGGCATCATCATGTCCATCAGGACCAGATCGTAGGGCCGCGCTTGCACCGCCTCCACCGCCTCGACACCGTTGCCGGCGACGTCCACACGGTACCCCATGCGCTCGAGCATGGTCAGTGCGACAACCTGGTTGGTGTGATTGTCTTCCGCCAACAGGATGCGGAGCCGGCGTCGGGTTTCGGGCGTGGGGATCGGCCGTTCCGGTGGCGCGTTCCCCTCGGCCCCGGCGTCGCGCTCGCCCATGCTCCCAGGCGACAGGCAGCGGCCGAGCGCTTCCGGCATGAGGGGCTTTCTCAGGACGCCATCGGCCCCGGCAGCAGCCCTTTGTCCGGAAGCCGGGTTCTGGACCGACGAGACGGCCTGGACGAGCCGCGTCCGCGCGAGCACCGGCTCTCCGCGCACCCTGTTCACAAAGCGGGTGCCGTCCGTGCCGGAACCACGGGGATCGAACAGCACCGCAGTGAACGGCGCGCCGTCGGCCACCGCGCCGCGCAACGCCGTGAGACCATCTTCGGTGCTCTCGACCTCCTGCACCGTGGCGCCAAGCGCACGCAACAGGCGCGCGGACAGATCGCGGGCAAAGACGCTGCGGTCGATGACGAGCACCCTCAGCCCGGACAGGACCGGGGGGCGTCCAGAGGCGTCCTCGCCCGAGGCGGCGCTCTTCAACCGCACCGTGAACCGGAAGGTGCTGCCTCGGCCGGGAACACTGTCGACGGTAATCGCGCCCCCCATGCGCTCGACCAGCCGCCGGCAGATGGCGAGGCCGAGCCCCGTGCCGCCGTGCCGGCGCGCCGTCGAGCTGTCCCCCTGAACGAAGGCCGTGAAAAGACGTGGCAGGACGTCGGGCGCGATCCCCTCTCCGGTATCGCGGACCAGGAGTTCCAAGGTCTCTTCATCGACGCGCCGGACCTCGACGGCGACACCGCCCTGCTCGGTGAACTTGATGCCGTTCTCGACGAGGTTGAAGAGAACCTGGCGCAGCCGACCAGGATCCCCGACCAGGCATCGAGGAACATCGGGAGCGATCACATAGCCAATGTCGATGCCCTTGCCGTGCGCCCGCGGTGACAGCACCTCCAGAGCGGTCTGCACGCATTCGTCGAGGTCGAAAGAGATCTCCTCGAAGTCGAGCTGGCCGGCATCCAGCTTGGACATGTCCAGGATGTCGTTGACGATCAGCAGCAGGTGATCCGCCGATCCGCGCAGCGTCGTGGCGAAGCGGCGCTGCTCCGGGTTCAGCGCGGTGTCCAGCAGCAGACCGGCCATCCCGATGATCCCGTTCAGCGGCGTGCGGATCTCGTGGCTCATGGTGGCGAGAAAGTCGGCCTTGGCCCGGCCGCTCTCGCGCAGAGCGCCCTCCATCTGCTCATGCCGCGCCATCTGCGCCGCCAGGTTCAGCATCAAGGCCGCCAGCGCCAGGATGGCGGCTCCAGCGATGCCGATGATTCCGAGCGTCTGATCCCACCACGTGTCGATCATCGCCCCATAGGACTGCGAAGCCATCACCCAGATGGGAACATCACGGACCTTCTGAGCGCCGACGAGGCGGGTGATTCCGTCCTGGTCGTCGAACCAGAAGGACACCGCCGAAGGTCCCAACCGGTCCCAGCGTGCGCTGGTCGTGCCGCCGTACAGGGGCTCCAGGCGCGGGTGGCGCGCCAGCACTTCCTGCGTCTCGTGATGCACAAGCCAGATGGCGCCGTCCTTGCCCAGCGAAATGCGCCCGAACGCCTCCTCGAAGCGCTGCACCCGCAGCGCGGCCGTCAGAGCGCCCACAAAGCGGCCGTCGGCGTCGCGCAGGCGCCGGGCATACACGAAGATCCAATCCTCGTCGATGAGGCTGCGGATCGCGCCGCTGACCACCGCCTCACGCGAGGGGTTCTCGATCAGCCTCTTGAAGAAGGACCGCTCGTGCGCGTCGAGCTGGGGCGCCGGGTACGTCTCCGAGGAGTTCCGCACCGTTCCGGTGCTGTCCAGCAGCCAGACGCGGTCCACGACCGGAATGCCGGCCTTGCGCTCGCGCATGATGCCATGCAGGGCTTCCGAACGAAGCCAGTCGCGCTGATCGCTTACCGATCCCCCAGCGTTGTCGACGACCTGCTTGGCGATCCCCTTGAACACCGCGTCGACCGCCTCGATGGTGCGGGACAGCTCTTCCGCGATCAGCAGGGCGACGTTCCCGGTCGCGCGTCGCGCGGCTTCGGTTTCATCGGCGTATCGCTGCAATGAGGCCAGTCCGGCTCCGATCAACACCAGCGCGATCACCAGCACACCGCCACCCACGATGCGGCGCCCAGCGCTGGTGGCTATCACCAGGGTGAAAAACGAGGAAGACATCGGGGCACTTCTCATTGCCGCGCTCATGGTAACCAGCATTGGGCTGTGAGGCCCTTATGCTTCCAGTGAAGAGTCCGATCGTCAACGCAAGGGCATGGACGGGTGGATCCGCAGTTCTGATGCATTCCCGGTGCCGGACGGCGGACATGCACCCGATGCTGGCCGAGTAGACCGCTTTCGGCTCAGCGCCTAGCGGGCGCTCTGCAAAACAGCCGGCGCAAGGCCGTGCCTTTTGCGCTGGTCAGGCCGGACCATTGCGAACTGCAATGGCCGAATGCAAGGGCGGTCGCCCTCCGCCCGGCACCCGCCCCCCATTTTCCCTGCTCCCATGATCTGGCACGGCCTTTGCTCCAATGCCCGGCAACTGGGCGCCCCTCGCCTTATGACAAGCTGGCAAAAGAATAGCTCGCCGGCGGAGGACACCCCGATAGGTGTAGACATGCTGAGGCTCCGCCGGTCGAAGAAGCCGCCGTCCCGAGCGTGAGTAACACGTCGCGACCGACTTTCTGTGATCTCACGCAGCACGTCTCCACACCGCATCGCACGCCGATATTTGTCAGCCCACAGGAGGCTAATGTGGATAGGTCTATATTTTGGAAAAGAGGAGACTGGGCCGGGTATTTTGGGCTTCTGTCCAATAACCTGACCAATCTTCTCACGATGATCGGGCTTCTGGTGTTCGTCGTCGGCCTGCCGAAGGACATGGTCTATGGGCGCATCGCGCCGGCCTTCGGCCTCGCCGTGTTCGCTGCCAGCGTCTGGTACACCATCTTCGCGCTTCGGGTCGTGAAGGCCACTGGGCGGAAGGACGTGACCGCGCTCCCCTCCGGTCCGAGCGCGCCGTCGATCTTCACCGTGACGTTCCTCGTGATCCTGCCGGTCTTCCTGCAGACCAAGAACGCCGAGTTCGCTCTGCAGATCGCGTTGGTCTGGTGCTTCGTCGAAGCCATGATCCTGGTGGCCGGCTCGTTCCTGGGCGATCTCATCCGCCGCAACATCCCACGCACGGTGCTGCTGTCGTGTCTCGCCGGCCTGGGCATGCTGCTGCTGGCCATGAACCCGATGCTGCAGTCGTTCGAGACGCCGACGGTCGCGTTCGTGGTGCTGATCCTCATCTTCATCAACTGGTTCGGCAAGTCGCCGCTCTTCAAGAAGATCCCGACCGGCTTCCTGCTGCTCGCCGTCGGCACGGCTCTGGCGTGGGGGTTCGGCCTGCAGAGCCCCGAGGCCATCACGGCGTCGATGAGCTCCTTCGGCTTCAGCCCGCCGACGCTGCACATCGGCAGCTTCATCGAAGGCCTGCCGCACGCCTTGCCCTATCTCGCCTCGGCGGTGCCGCTTGGCCTGGCCAACTACGTGTTCGACCTTGAGAACATCGAGAGCGCGCACGCCGCCGGCGATCCGTACCCCACCCGCTCGGTCATGCTGGCCAACGGCCTGTCGTCCACGCTCGGCATGCTGTTCGGCAACCCCTTCCCGGTGACCGTCTACGTCGGCCATGCCGGCTGGAAGTCGATCGGCGCCGGCATCGGCTACACCCTGGCGACCGGCACCTCGATGCTGCTGGTCACGCTGTTCGGCCTCGGTGCGTTCCTCCTCGCCGTCATTCCCATGGTCGCCGTCGCGCCGATCCTGATCTACATCGGCATCGTCACGGCCAACCAGGTGGTGCGCGAGACGCCGAAGAACGAAGTGCCCGTCATCTTCGTGTGCTTCTTCCCGTGGATCGCCAACTGGGCGCTGACGCTGACCAACAACGTGCTCTCGGCCGCGGGCACCTCCGCGAAAGCCGTTGGCGCCGACGTTCTCGCCAAGAAGGGCGTCTACTACGTCGGCCTGACGAACCTCGGCAACGGGGCGCCGCTGGGCAGCATGATCTGGGGCTGCATCGCGATCTTCGCGATCCTCGACAAGCCGATCCGCGGTGCCGTCGCGGCGATCGTGGGCGCCGTGCTGGTGCTGTTCGGGGTGATCCACGCACCGACCGTCGGCTTTGCCCAGCCCGCCGCCATGCCGCTCGTCTACGCCTACCTGATGATCGCCGGCGTCTTCCTGCTGAAGCACTACCTCAACCAGCGCAGCGAAATCACCGAAGCGGTGCCCGTGGTTGCCGCCCCCCGGCAGCTCCAGGAGAGCGACTGAGCGTCGCCATCGCCCAAGCACAGAGCGGGCTCGTGAGCAACACGCGGACGAGCCCGCCTCCTCCCCCGCAAAGCCGCGTATCCGTTTGAAGGACGATCACCGATGAGCGACCATCCCACCAACCCGACGCTGATTGCCGCTGCCGCCGAGGGCGACCTGGCAACCATCGAGCGCCTGCTGCGCGACGGTGCGGATCTCACCCGGACAGACGCCGGCGGGCGCACCGCCCTGATGGTGGCGACGCAGAGGAACGACGTCGCCATGGCGAAGCGCCTGATCGAGGCCGGCAGCGACGTCAACGCCCGCGACATCACTCTGTTGACTCCCTATCTGTGCGCCGGCGCCAACGGCTTCCACGACATCCTGAAGCTGACCCTCGCCAACGGTGCGGACCTGAAGAGCGTGAACCGCTTCGGCGGGACGGCTCTGCTGCCCTCCAGCGAGAAGGGCTACCTGCGCACAGTCCAGATCTGCCTGAAAGCCGGCATCGCCGTGAACCACGCCAATGATCTGGGCTGGTCGGCGCTGCTGGAGGCGGTGATCCTCGGCGATGGCGGGCGGCTCTACAGTGATATCATCGAGGCGCTGGTGGACGCGGGCGCGGCCCCCCATCTGCCCGACCGCGACGGCAAGTCCTCGCTGCAGCACGCGCAGGAGCTGAACCAGCGGCGGGTGGTCTCGATCCTCCGCAAGGGGGCGCCCACGCCGTCTCCGGCCTGGAGCGCGATCCGTGAAGCGAAGAGTCTCGCAAAGACGGAGCGTTACGAAGAGGCCCTGTGCATCGTCGACGCGGCTCTCGTCCGGGACGGCACGAACCTCGACCTCCTCTACTACAAAGCCTATTTCCTGTCCGAACTGACGCGCTATGACGAGGCCATCTCCGTCTACAAGGCCGCGCTGCGGCTCGCACCGGACGCCATCGAATTCTACTTCTACACGGCGAACTGCTACCGGCTGATGAAACAGCCGGAACTGGCGCTGCGCGAATACGACACGGCGATCGAGCAAAAACCAGACCTGCCGTTCCATCGCTATCACAAGTCCAACTACCTGCGCGAACTCGGACGCCACGAAGAGGCGGTTGCCGAGATGGATCGGCTGCTGGCGCAAGATGCGCGCCGGTACGACTTCTGGTTCCACAAGGCGAACAGCCTGAGGTCGCTCGGCCGGCATGAGGACGCCGTGGCTGCGATGGAGAACGCCATCGCCGCCGACCCGACGAACCCGCTCTACCACCGCCATAAGGCCCAATCGCTGGTGCTGCTGGGCCGCCAAGCCGACGCGCTGCGCGTCCTCGATCACGCGCACGGCTTTGCGCCGGAGAACGCCAACCTCCAGCGCGAGCGGGCCGAACTGCGCGCCGCCTTGAACAAGGTTGCCTGATCCCGGGGAACCGGCCGAGAGCGAAGGAGCGGGCAGACGGCCCGACGGACCCATGCACGAAGCAACCATCCTACAGGCGCGCTCCGGAGACGCCGCGTTCATCGCCTCCATCAGGCAGGCGCAGTTCCGCGGGGTTGTCCACAGCGTGTTCGACAAGGCGGTCAATCTGCAGTGCGCCGCCAGCGGCGATCTATACACGCTGATGGCCGACGGAATGGACGACGGGCCGAACACGCTGGTCGTGGAGGTGCCGAATTTCCAGGCGATCGGGGTCGTGGCCGGTGACGCCGCCGCCACCGATGGCGCGCTGTCGATCCGGGGCAAGGTCACGGTCGCACTCACGCACGCGGCTGAATGGCGGATGGCGCCGCCGGTTCCGGCGTGTGGCCACGACACGCTGCGCGTGCGGCTCACCTCCGCCCGCGCGCACATCGAGCGCTACGGCAGCCGGGGCGGCATGATCCCGGCGCCGGACGGGCCGGCCGTCTCCCGCGTCACCAGCGAGATGCTTCAACGCGCCGCCACGCAACTCCTGGAGGCATTGGAGCACGGCGATACGGCGGCAGCTCTCACGCACGCCAGACGCCTGATCGGCCTTGGTCCAGGCCTGACGCCGTCAGGGGACGACTTCCTGGTCGGCCTTATGGCTGCGCTCAGCGCCGCGGGACCGCTTGCACCGCCGTATCAGGACTTCTGCGCCTCCGTGGTGCTGATGTCCAAGGCCAATACCAACGCCATCAGCCACGCGGCCATCAAAATGGCGGCACAGGGCAAAGTCCGGGACTCCGTCGCCCGGCTGACGTCCGAGCTGCTTGGCAAACATCAGGGGCAGTTCCGCCCGGCACTCGACGACGCCCTGCGCATCGGCTCGTCGTCGGGAACAGACATCGCTTGGGGCCTCGTGTGCGGCCTGGAAGCGGCTCTGACAACTGGAGAACACCATCATGGCTCTCAAGATCGTCATTAAGAAGAACACCTACTTCGACTCGGTGTCACTCATGTCGCTGTCGACCCGCGCGAACACCATCGCCGGGGTCGAGCAGGCGGTCGTGGCGATGGCGACCGAGATGAACAAGGAGGTCCTGCGCAACGTCGGCATGTTGGCGCCGGAACTGGCCGAGGCCAAGAGCGGCGACCTGATGATCGTCGTCCGCGCCGAGACGGAGGCTGCGGGCGAGCGGGCGCTGGAAGAGATCGACGCCCTGTTCAAGCAGAAGTCGGCTCCCGCCGGCGCTGGGCAGGTGACGTACGCCACCATCGAGTCCGCCGTCGCCCACAATCCCCGCGCCAACCTGGCGATCATCTCCGTGCCCGGCGACTTCGCCGCGCTGGAGGCGAAGCGAGCCCTCCACAACGGCCTGCACGTCATGATGTTCAGCGACAACGTCGGCATCGACGACGAGGTGGCGCTGAAGCGGCTGGCGCACGACAAGGGCCTGCTGATGATGGGGCCGGACTGCGGCACCGCCATGCTGGGCCACGTCGGGCTGTGCTTCGCCAACGCCGTGCGCAAGGGCAACATCGGCCTGGTCGGCGCCTCGGGCACCGGCAGCCAGGAGATCGCCGCCCGTATCCACGATTTCGGCGGCGGGCTCACGCAGATGATCGGCACCGGCGGCCGCGACCTGAGCGAGAAGGTCGGCGGGATCATGATGATCGACGCCCTGCGGGCGCTCGATGCCGATGAGGCCACCCAGGTGATCGTCCTGGTGTCGAAACCGCCGGCCAAAACGGTGCAGGAGAAGGTACTCCGCGAGGTCGCCTCTTGCCGGAAACCGGTGGTGGTCTGCCTTCTCGGCGGTTCGGAAGACGCCGTGGTGAAGGCCGGCGCGCACTTCGCGAAGACCACCAAGGAAGCGGCGCTCAAGGCCGTGATCCTCGGCGGGAAGAAGGAGGAGGAGATCAACAAGCGCGCGTTGAACCTGCCTCTCATCGACGAGATCAAGGCCAAGCTGCAGCCGGAGCAGAAGTACATCCGCGCGCTGCTGTGCGGCGGCACGCTGTGCTACGAGATGATGCTGCTGGCCGAGGAGAAGCACTCCAACGTCTACAGCAACATCGCGAAGGACCCGTCGCACCAGTTGGCTGATGTCAACGTCAGCCGGGAGCACACCTTCATCGACTTCGGCGACGACGAGTTCACGCGCGGCAAGCCGCACCCAATGATCGACCCGTCGCTGCGCACAGCGCGCTTCGTCGAGGAGGCGCGGGATCCGTCGGTCGGTGTCATCGTCCTCGACTTCATCCTCGGCTACGGCGCGCACGCCGACCCCGTGGGCGTGATGCTGCCCGCCATCCTCGACGCCAAGCGGGCTGCCGCGGCCGAGGGGCGGCACCTGGAGATCCTCGGCTACGTGCTGGGAACGGAAATGGACACCCCGGCCCTGGGCGAGCAGACGCGCAAGCTGTCCGACGCCGGCGTGACAATCGCGAGCAGTTGCACGAACGCTGGCCTGCTGGCCCGCGGCTTTGTGGAAAAGGGAATTCAGTGATGAGCAAGATCAACGAACTGTTCCAGGGCGTGAACGTCATCAACGTCGGCATCGAGCTGTTCAAGGATGACCTCGTCCGCCAAGGCGCCAGTGTGACGCAGCTCGACTGGCGGCCGCCCGGCGGCGGCAAGCCGGAGCTGATCGCCGCCCTGGGAGCCCTGTCGCAGCCGGCGGTGGCCGAGCGGATCGCCGCGGCGAACCAGCTGGCGGTCGAACGGATCATCGCCGCACACCCGGTGCTGGTCGGCTTCGGCCGCGCCATCGATGTCGTGCCCGGCATGACCAGGAAGACGATCCTGCACGCCGGCCCGCCGATCGCCTGGGAGCGCATGAACGGCGCCATGCGCGGCGCCGTCACCGGCGCGCTGGTGTTCGAGGGGCTCGCCCGAAACATCGCTGAGGCGACCGAACTCGCCGGCTCGGGAGAGATCACGTTCTCTCCGTGCCACGAGCATGATTGCGTCGGCTCGATGGCCGGGGTGACCTCGGCGTCGATGTTCATGCACGTCGTCCGGAACAGGACGCACGGCAACGTCGCCTACACCAATCTCAGCGAGCAGATGGCGAAGATCCTGCGGATGGGCGCTAATGACGAAAGCGTCATCGTCCGACTGAACTGGATGCGCGACGTCTTCGGCCCCGTGCTGCGCGACGCGATGGAGATCGCCGGCGAGATTGATCTGCGGCTTCTCCTCTCCCAGGCGCTGCACATGGGTGACGAGTGCCACAACCGGAACAATGCCGGCACCGCGCTGCTGATCCAGAAGCTGACCCCTTTCATTCTGGAAACCGGGTTTTCCACCAAGGAAAAGCGCGGAGTCTTCGACTTCGTCGCCAGCAGCGACTACTTCTCGGGCCCGACCTGGATGGCGCTGTGCAAGTGCGCCCTCGACGCGGCGCACGGCATCGAGCACAGCACGATCGTCACGACGATGTGCCGCAACGGCGTCGAGTTCGGCGTCCGCATCAGCGGCATGCCGGGCAACACGTGGTTCACCGGCCCGGCGCAGAGGGTGATCGGGCCTCTGTTCGCCGGCTACAAGCCGGAGGACTCCGGCCTCGACATCGGCGACAGCGCAATCACCGAGACCTACGGCATCGGCGGCTTCGCCATGGCCACGGCACCGGCCATCGTGGCGCTCGTCGGCGGCACCATCGAGGAGGCGATCGGCTTCTCGACCCGGATGGTCGAGATCACCTCGGCGGAGAACCCGAACGTCACCATCCCACTGCTGAACTTCCGCGGCGTCCCGACCGGCATCGACATCCGCAAGGTCCTGCAGACGGGGATCCTGCCGGTCATCAACACGGCCATCGCGCACAAGGAGCCCGGCATCGGCATGATTGGTGCGGGCATCACCTACCCGCCGATGGAGTGCTTCGAGAAGGCCCTGCTCGCCTTCGCCGACAAGGAAGCACGCACACGCTGAGGTGCTACACGGGCCGCGGTTCACTGCGCCTCGCGCGCGGATGAACCGCGGCCCGCATCGAAAGCGCCTGCGACGAGACCTGGCCGTGAAGCGCGGCTCCCGAAATCCCGTGGAGACATTGAAGATGTCGCTGAGAGAAGAGATCCCCAACCGTCTCATCATTGCCATCGGCGGTAACGCCATGCACCCCGAGGGAAGCCGCGGCTCTGCCCAGGAGCAGAAGCAGATCGCGGCGGACACCGCGCGCTCCCTGCTGCCGGTCATGGAACTCGGCACGGAGCTGGTGATCACCCACGGCAACGGTCCTGTCGTCGGCAAAATGCTGCTGCGGCACGCCATCGCCCGCGGCCGCGTCGAGCCGATGCCGCTTGACATCTGTGTCGCCCACAGCCAGGGCGGCATCGCGTACCTCCTGATGCAGGCGTTGGAGAACGCGCTGCGTGCGAAGGGCAACCCGCGCCACGTGGTCTGCCTGCTCACCCAGGTGGAGGTCGATCCGAACGATCCGGCCTTTGAAAACCCGACGAAGCCGATCGGCTACTTCTATACCGAGGAGGAGGCCAGGGCGCTGTCCGCCGAGATGGGCTGGAACATGCGCGAGGATTCGGGGCGCGGCTGGCGCCACGTCGTGCCGTCGCCGCTGCCGAAGCACATCGTGGACATCTCCCTGATCCAGACGGTTGCCAACAGCGGGTCGGTGGTCATCGCCGGCGGCGGTGGCGGCGTGCCGGTCGTCCGCGAGGGCCTCGGGCAGCGCCGCGGCGTCGAGGCGGTCATCGACAAGGACCGGACGACGGCGCTGATGGCGAACGTCCTTGGGATCAAGGATATGATCATTCTCACCGCGGTGTCGCGGGTGGCGATCGACTACGGCAAGCCGAGCCAGCGGAACCTCGACCGCATCAGCCTGTCGGAGATCCGCCGGCTTCACGCCGAGGGGCATTTTCCGCCCGGAAGCATGGGGCCGAAGATCGACGCGGCTATCGAGTTCCTCGAAGGCGGCGGGCGCCGTGTGATGATCGGGCGCCTCGAAGAGGCGATCCCCATGCTGCGCGGCGAGACGGGCACTCACATCATGGCGGACGAGGCCTGAACGGGTCCGGCCCGGTGCCCCTTGCAATCCCGGACCGGTGCGCGATCTCATACGGCCGGCGCATGGATGCTCCCGTGGCCGGCCGCTGGCATCAATGCGGACACCCCGCGCCACCGCACGGACGGATACCCCCTCCCTATGATCATTCTGTTCTTCCGCCACGCGAGATGATGCGCGACTGTCCTGCCGACACGGCTCCTCCACCTTCAGCGACGCTCTTGGCCGACAGCCGTCCGCGTGAGGCCGACGGTAACGTGTCTGACCCGCCCCGGCCGCACCGGCCCTGGCTGCTGGTTTGCGCACTTGTGCTGATCGCGCTCAACCTGCGCCCGGCCCTGTCCAGCCTGGGCCCCGTTCTGGCGGAGGTGGTGCGCGGCACCGGCATGTCCGAAGCCACCGCCAGTTGGTTGACCACCGGCCCAGTGGTCTGCCTCGGCTTGTTCGGGCTGACGGGACCGGCGCTTGCGCGTCGATGGGGAGCCGAGCGGACCATCTTCGGCGTGCTCTTCGTTCTGGCTGCGGGGATCGGTCTGCGCTGTGTGCCGAGCGCCTTTGCGCAGTTCGCCGCGGCTCTGATCGCCGGTGCAGGCATGGGCGTCATAGGCACGCTCCTGCCCGGACTGGTGAAGCGCGACTTCCCGGGCCATGCAGCCCTGATGACCGGCGCCTACACCGCGGCGCTGTGCGGCGGCGGTGCCGCGGCCGCAGGCACCACGGTGCTGCTGGAGCATGTTTTTGGCGGCTGGTCATGGGCTCTGGGCTTCTGGGCGCTGCCAGTGCTGGTCGCGGCCGTGGCGTGGGTGCCACAGGTGAGGCCCGCGTCGGTGGCGGGCGCCGCCACCGCCTGGGAGGTGCGCGGAGTGTGGCGCGACCCACTGGCGTGGCAGGTGACGCTGTTCATGGGCCTTAGCGCTTGAGGTCTGTGCCCATCTGGTTGGGATGGCAGTTGAGTACGGAACCGAGGTTCTGACGGACGCGGAATGGGAGATTCTGCATCCGCTGATCGAAGTGTCAAACGACATCAGGAACCGGCCCCCTGGCGACATGAGGAAAGGGCCCCCGGTTCAGCCCAGCGTCACTGCCGCTTGCAAGCCATGGTGAGCAACGGCTCCT
>Ga0196970_1000448_pt1 | contig 47906 bp, 48 predicted proteins | sample S1v_513CmetaG_FD_148672 | JGI IMG/M metagenome (GOLD analysis project Ga0196970, IMG submission 148672) | Soil microbial communities from Anza Borrego desert, Southern California, United States - S1+v_5-13C | ecosystem: Environmental > Terrestrial > Soil > Desert | place: USA: California... | reverse complement strand
TGAGGATAACATCCGGGAGATCTGCAAGGAGGATGGGGGCGAGGTCAAGAGCTACTACAGGTGGAAGAATGCGTTTCTGGAGGGCGGGAAGCAGGCGCTGTGGGACGAGGGTGGTGAGCCGGACACCCGATCGCGTGAACTGGAGTCGGAAGTAAAGCGACTGAAGGAATTGGTCGCCGACCTTTCGATCGAGAACCACCTCCTAAGAAAAAGCGACTGATCGCTGGATACTGCACCCAAGGAGACTACGCCAAGGTGCCAGCTGAGGACAAACTCGATATTCTCCGGTTCGTCCAGGCTACACCCTGGCCGGTCAAACGCGCTCTGGAGGCGCTTGGTTTGGCCCGAAGCACCTTCTATGACTGGCTGGGCCGCTTCCGACGGGACGGTTTTCGAGGGCTGGTCGGGCGACCCCGTACCCCGATCATCCCGGAGAACCGACTCCTGGATTCAGAACGAGCGCAGATCATCGCCGCGGCCAAGGCACTCCCCCTGGAGGGCTACCGCAAGGTAGCGAGTTACGTAGAGCGGGACGGTGTTTACGTCTCCGCAACCACGGTGTACCGCATTCTGAGCGAGGCCGGTCTACTGGCCAACCGGAAAACCCGGAGACGTGCGGCTGGCGAGAAGTAGGTGCGGGAACCGATCCGCCCTGGGGAGCTGTGGGCCACGATGACAACGGAGGATGCCAAGAATGTGATCCTGGCGGCGGTTCAGAAGGCCGGAATCACGTCTGCACACCGGCTGCGACTGCACGACAGCGGCACCCAGTTCGTCTCGCGGCAGTTCAAGCAGTTTCTCACGGGCCTGGGCATCCGCCAAGTGCGCACAGCCTACCGGCATCCGGAAACGAACGGCCGCCTGGAGCGGTACCACCTGAGTCTGAAGGATGCGACCGCCCGTCTGGAGCGCTATGGCGACCCGACAGCCGCGCGTGCAGCGATTGAACGCTTCGTCTACGAGTACAACACGCAGCGCCCCCACCAAGCACTTGACTATGTCACGCCAGCGGCGGCCCACTTCGGGTACGCTGACGAGTTGCGAGGTCTCCGCCTACAGCGGCGGGAGCAGGACAGTACTGTAGCCTCTAGCGGGTCCCGCGGTGGAAACAAGATCTCTCCAGGTCACAAACCAAGAAAATGCGACTGCCTAGCCATCTGACTGCCCTGGAATTGATACCCCTGATCGGAACGAGGATGCAGCAGACAGCAGCAGACCAAGGGCCACTATCCCGAGACCACTGACCGCGTAGAGGCCTGACACGCTCAGCCAGATCAGTAACCCACCTGCAATGGCTCCTCCTGCTGGCTCCCCAAACCGTCCTACTAGCCCCAGCAAGTAGAACGCTCTGCGGAGAGAGATTCCCTCCAGACTGAGTCGAGCCCTGGCCAAGAAAGCGGCAGGAACAAACCCACTGAAAAGCCCCGAGACGAACAGCAGCAGCCCCATGAAGAGTGGGTGAAGCCCGGCGAGGGGGAGAACTCCAATCGCCAGTCCGAAGAGTAAAGTAACACCGATCAACCCGTGCTCCCTAGAGAGAAGGAGCTCAAACCTCTGAGCTCCCTTCTTCGATGCAAGCGTGACTCCTGCAGCTAGGTAGCCGGCAACAAACGTAGCGAATAGAACGCCTTGGGAGATCTCGTATGACCACCCTGATTCAGGGAACAGTCTCCGCCACAACAAAGGTGTGGTGCGACTCACCAAGCTTCCTAGCACGTATACGATTGCATACGGCACCACGATGGCCCGCATGGCCATGAACTCCGCTCGTGTTAGTTGTTGTGATGGTTGTTGCGATGGTTTGACCATCGCTACCCCCCGACTGTGCCGCGCCCAGATGAAGAGAAGGACTGTTATTGGTATGAAGGATACAAAGTCTACCCAGATGAGCCCTACCGTTGAGAAGATCGCCACAAGAAGACCTCCGAGTAGCCATCCGGACAAGACAGCAACACGGCCGACTACCTGGTTGAACCCTGTAACTTGAACAAACCTCTCCTTCGGAAAGTGCTCAGCGAGGATGGCGTTTACTGCACCCGCTGTCAATACGGCCACGATCATGTCCACAACCTGAACAAGCGCCGCGAAGGGTACCAAATACACATCGCCCAGCGGAGCAGCTAGGGCTAAGGCCAACACGGCTGCGGCCCGAAGTGCCGATCCGACTCCCAGGTAGTAGGCCTGATTCCTAAACTTAGAAATAGAAGGAACCAGAACCAACCCAACCGTAATGCCGATCGCACTAACCAATCCGATCGACGACAGCCCCAAGGCAGGGTTATACGGAATGAGCTTTGTGTTCCACAAGAAGGAGAGAAGTACATCCCCCATGACGCTTGCCCCAGCCGCAATTACCAAGGTGAACGGAGACAGCAGGATGTTGGTGGTGAATCTACTCACTCCGTTTCAGCCCCTTCCCTTTCTCTGTTTCGCGTAAGCTCCCCTGGCACTGGATCTAGACGGAATGCCCCTTGAGCAGTCGCAACTTCACCGAGACCAGTAATCCGCCGTACGAGTTGGTCGACTGCAGTGGCGCATACGATCGAGATACCGGGGGCGTAGCTCGGATGAGATTTCATGGTTGACCGAGACTGGCGTTGTTCAACCCAGACACGCTGCAAGCGAAAGGCCTTTCTTGTCCAGTCCACGTACCTGTCTAGGTGATCTGCTCGCGCAGGGAAGGGACCAACATCGTGCGCCCCTACACACAAAATTGGCACACCGCTCCCGACAATTCGATTGAACAGTCTTCTAGCGAGCTGGTTAGTCGGCACCGGCAAACCGGTGTTTGTGTGTATTATATACCGATGCCCTGTCTTGGTAAATGCAGCGTTACAGTTTTATTTCGACAATTGAACTGAGGGATTATTGCTTCGTTTGCTTGGCGTCTTAAGCTGGGACCCTCTCTCCAGGCCTGATGCGTGTTCCTTCTTGCTGTGGCATAGGAAGAGTGAGACAGAAGCGGTAGTCCCGTTCGAGCGAACGGCTCAGGCGGACGAGTCTCGCCGGCCGGGATCTGCCCTGCCCGCTGCGACCAGGTGACCTCTCCCTCCGTCGCCGTTACCCACCGCTCTCTGTGTTCTGTCAACAGGATTTCCCTGGTTTGATCTTCGGTTTTTCCCTGGTCTGATTGCCAGAAATCCCTGGTGAGTTTCCAGTTCGGCCGTCACTTCTGACGCATCAGCGCATGCTTCAAGCGGTAACTCTCACCCTCGAATACAATCAACTGGCCGTGGTGAGCCAGGCGGTCAATCATCGCTGCCGCCATCTGGTCATCGGTGAAGATGCCACCCCACTTCGAGAACTCCAGGTTCGTCGTAATGATAAGACTCCGGCGCTCATAGCTGGCGGCGATCACTGGAAACAACAGCTGCGCCTCTTCGCGGTCCATGGGTAGGTGTAGAATCGGGGCTTGACGCCTTGCGGCCTTTCGGCCGTAGGTCTCCACGCCCCTTTTTCCGAACCGGACATGCACTTTTCTGCATCCGGCTCTCCATAAGGTTTCAAGAGGTCAGCAGGTCACTGAGGTGTTCGAGAACCAGGTCCTCGTCATATGACAGGTGTCGGAACTTCGCCCGTTCCGTGCGGACCAGGACCTCATTCCACCGGTGAAGGATTTTGGTTCCCTTGTAGCGATACCGTTCCACTTTGACTCGTGCAACGCGAAACAGCTCTGCTTTCCCGTCTCGGAACTCCCAGTCGGGGCACCATCTGGCTATCATCCGCTTCACTGGCATCTTGTGGTGCTTCTTGCGGAGCCACCTGAAGACGCGATGCCATGTGTAGTAGTCAAGATAGGAGAAGGTCGACTTGGCGGCGTCATATCGATAATAGTTCGACCACCCGCGCAGGACGGGTTAAGCTGCCCGAGGATGTCCCCGAGGCTCATGGGGATCGTTGCTCGGCTAGTGATCTTCTTCACCTTTTCTTTGACGCGCATGAGACTGTCTTTTGTCGGGTAAGTGAGAAGCTGTTTCTTTCCCTGCTTGGACTTGACCTGGATTCTATGTCCTATTGAAGTTGAACCCCTCCTCGACATGAGTGACGAGCGTCTTCTCTTGGGAGAGTTCCATTTTCATGTGCTCCCTCAGAAATTCGGCTGCTTCAGTCTTGAGGGTTTCGGCTTGTTCCTTAGTGCCGTGCACCACCACTACGAAGTCATCTGCGAACCGTACAAGTTTGTATGTCGGTAGGCCCTTCTTACGCAAGTATTGCCGCAGGCTGGAATACCGACCCATTTCCTGCCACCGTCTCGCACCGTTTGAAAGGCTGGTCAAGACATTGCCCGCCGACCGAGCGGCAGTGCTTGCAGCGGTTGAGTTACCTTGGAGCACGGGGCGGGTGGAAGGCACCACTACTCGACGAAAGCTCGCAAAGCGACTTGGCTATGGTCGAGCGAGCATGCCCCGTGGCGACCAGATCAACCGTGGAGCCGTATGCCGTCGGCTCAGTTTCGCTTTGACCCTGTCCAACTGGCGTGGACGCTCTACTGGGCTGACCGTAACGGTCGGTGGCATCCGTATGAGACGCCATACCCACACCTGACCTTGCCAATTTCCTGGTCGAGGTGACCGCTGATCCCACAGGTATATTTTTCGGGTAGACGAGCGCACGATGATTGGCCGTGCGCTCTAACTATCTGCACGCAACCTGGCGAAGAGCCATTCTCTCACCGCCGGCGACAACCCGGTAGAAGTGTTTAGCCCACGCCACCTCTCTGGCTCGCTGGTGTCGAGGATGAACTGGCGCTTGTGGCTCCTGCTCGATGTCCATGACAACCAGCATGCACCGATCGTTGCAAAAGCCCTCAAGGTCGCATTGCGCCGTATTCCGATCACCGACCCATGAATTCGCTCGATAGGAGCTCGAAGGCGCGGTAGTATAGGGGATCAGATCCATCGCTCTCCCCGCATAAGGATTGGCGAGGTGGGTACATGAAACCGCTTCGCCCATCACCGGAACGCATCGGGCGGGTGCTTCGGATGCTCCTGGCCAGACTGGAGGCAAAACAGCATGCCACAGGGGTCGAAGGTCGCCGTGATCCTGGGACGGGTCTCGACGGAGGACCAGTACCGGAAGGGGTTCTCCCTGCCAGAGCAGATGCGGGAGTGCCGCAAGAAGGCGCAGGAACTCGGTGCGACGACCATTCTGGAGTTCCACGACGAGAAGGGCGGTGACATTCTCGACCGCCCCGGGCTCAATGCCGCACGTGAAGCCGTGCGCAGCGGCAGCGTGCAGTGGTTTATCTGCTTCGATCCGGACCGGTTCAGTCGCTCTCTGAAACTGCAACTCCTCGTGGCTGATGAGATCGAGAAGACGGGCTGCAACCTGGTCTTTGTCCAGCACAACTACGAGAAAACGCCCGAGGGCCAGCTTTTCTTCCAGTTGCGGGGCGCAATCTCGGAGTTCGAGAAGGCGAAGATCATTGAGCGCATGAGTCGGGGCAAGCGCGGCAAGCTCCGGGCCGGCGGCATTCCATCCGGCTTCCACGCCTACGGGTACACCTACGTGAAGGGCGAGGGGCGGGTGATCATTCAGAAAGCGGAGGCCAACTGGATCCGGCAGATGCACGCCTGGCTTGCCGTCGAGCGGCTCTCCCTCACCGCGATCGCCACACGCCTCAACGACCTGGGCGTTCCCCCGCCGCGGGGGCCCACTTGGTACAAGAAGAACCGGTCTCTGCCGGAGCGTGGCCGCCGGTGGTACAAGAACACCGTGCGGCGGATTCTGCTGAACGAACTGTACACCGGTCATCTCCATGCCAACCGATACGATACTACCGGGCGGCGGCGCGGCGAGAAGAGGACGGAGCGCCCGCGGGAGGAGTGGATCACCGTCGCCGTCCCGCCGATTCTCACCCCGGAGCAACGGAGCGAGGCTCGGGCGATCATCGCCGAGGGGAGGCACCGACGCGAGCGCCACACCCGGCTGCTGTCCGGCCTTCTCCGGTGTGGCCGGTGCGGTGTCCACTGCCGCTACCGCACCAGGCGCAGCGGCCGCCAGTATATCGAATGCGCCCTGAGGTACCCGAGCACGACCGACTTCGCCCCGGAGCGGCAAGCCATTCGCTGCCCCACGCCATCCATACGGGCAGAGCAGGTTGAGCCCTTCGCCTGGCAGCAGGTGCGGGAGTGGCTACTGGATCGCGAGCTGCTGCTCCAGGTGCTGGAGGAGCAGCGGGCCGCCGCCCGACCAGCGGACCAGAGCGCGCTCTCCGAGGTCGACCAGGCCATTGCCAGGGCCGCGTCTGAGCGAGACCGCCTGACCTACCTGTTCGTCAAGGGCCTGACCGACGGGGCCGAGGCGGAGGCGGAGCTTGAGGGGCTCCGAAGCCGCATGGAGCGCCTGCAGGCGCGCAGGGATCAGCTGGTGCGACAGGCCGGGATGCCGCATAACCAACCGCATAACCAAGAGGCCGCCCAGGGGGCGGCCGATCTCACTGACCTGTTGCGGGCGGTGGCGGATGAACTGGAGGAGCTAGAGCCACCTGCCCGGCGCTGGGTTGTTGAGAGTCTGGTCCGGCAGGTTGTGATCAATGGCCCTACCGCCGCAGACTGGCGCGTCATGCCACACGCATCGTCACTGGATCAGGTAGAGGGAGCCACTCACCACCAGGTGCCAGCCCTCGGTGCCGGGGGTGCTATCCCACTGAACGGCCTCCACCCGCAGGCCGGGCACGGCGCCCTCCAGCGCCCCGAGGAAGGACTCTAGCGCCTCCTGCATGCCCACCGCTTCCATTCGGAAGGACAGCTTCCCGTAGGGGGACCCTCCGGGCTCCGCCTCCGGCTGTGCAGAGCCTGAGCCGCCCTTGGCCCCCCGCTGCGGTGCCTGGAGCGGGACCCGCTCGCCCGCCAGCAGGGTCGTCACGCTCACATCCGGCCCCGCCAACTCCTCGATCAGCCGAATGATCTGCGTATCGTCAGAGGCCTTCGCCAGGCCGCTCTCCCCGGCCTGGACGACCAGCCGCTGCGCCTCCAGCCTGGCCCGGGTGGCGGGGATTGCAGCGGTGATCTGCCGCATGTCAGCCAACTCCTTCTCCCCGGCCGCTAGCTTGGCCAGCGCCTCGCCCCTCGCCTGCCAGGCTGGCCGGAGCAAGAGCCCAACGACAAGGGCCAGGGAGAGAGCCAGAGCCCCGACCAGCAGCCGGAGCATGGCCACGCTTGCCATTCTCCCCTTCACTGTGCTCCCCCTCCCATCGCGCCGCGCAGGCTGAAGGCGACTCGCCCGGACCCGGTCGTACGGCTCGACGCCTCGACCTCCATGCGCTCCACTCCGGGCACCGTTCGCAGCCGATCAACAAAATCGGCCACCTCCCGATGGCTCTCCGCCTCCCCCTTCACGATCAGTTCCCCGGTGGGGGCGAGAATCAGTTGCTTGACGCTGCAACCGGGGGGCGCTGCGGCCCAGATCCGGCCCGACAGGGGGGCGAACCGCACCGCCGCCCGCTCTACCTGTGCGAGCAGTGCGGCCCGCGCCTCCAGGGCTCGGGTCTCGGCCTTCAGCGCCTGCCACTCAGCGACGTGCCGCGCCTCCCTCGCCCGTTGCTCCTCCACTCGGGCCAGGGCTCCAGCGGCCAGGCGGCCCGCCGCACCCGCCCACAGAGAAGCAGAGAGGCTGAGCAGCAGCGCAAGACCAAGCGCAGCCCCGACACCGGCCAGCCGAAGCCGTTGCGCACTCTGGCGGGAAGGGAGCCGGGGACGCAGAAGGTTGATCCGGGTCATCGCCCAAGCCCCCCTCCTGCTTCCTGCCGAATCTTGTCCTGCTCCTGCCAGAGCGCCAGGGCGGTGGCCGTAGCCAAGGCCGGATCGGTCTCGCCGACCGGCAGCACGACCTTGCCTTCGGCCTGCCGCCCCACCGCCGCCTCCATGACCCCCCGCAGGAAGGGCCACCGCGCCCCGCCACCCACCAGGTGCAGCGCCCCGTAGCCATCCAGGCCGAAGCGGTGCTCAATGTACCGGAGCGACCGCTCCACCTCGCTGACCAGCCGGACAGAGACGGTCCCGAACAGATCCGGCCAGACCCCCTCCTGGTACTCGGTCCGCTTCAGCACCTCCGCCTCGGCCACCGCTACCCCCAACTGGCTGGCCAGCGCCTGGGTCAGGTGGGTTCCTCCCACAGACACCTCGCGGAAGAGCAGCAGCTCATCCCGCTGGATCACCAGCAACCGGGTGGCGCTGGCTCCCAGATCCACCAGCACCTCCGCCTCGCCCTCTTCCGGCTTCGCCAGCAGTTGCGCCAGCCGGAAGAGGGTGGCCGGCTCCGGCTCCACCGCCGCAGGCCGCAGGTGCGCCGCCCGCAGGGCACACCCCACCGCATTGACCCCGCTCTGACGCGCCGTCAGGAGCAGGTGGACCTGCCCCTCAGTCTCGCCCTTCCCGTCCCGGGGGATCGCAAGGGGGAGCCAGTCTCCCACCGTCTCCTCCGGGACGATGCCGGCCATGCGGTCTAGCTCCAGGTAGAGGGCGGCCCGCTGCTCACGGGGGGTCAAGGGCGGGAGGCTAACGCTCCGGGTCACCAGACTGGATGTGGGCAGCGAGACCGCTGTCGGGGCGTTCCGCAGGATGAGTCCCAGCTCCTGCCCCACAGCGGAAAGGGCGACCCCCAGGGCCTGGGCCTCAGGGCACCGGTCAACCCAGGGACCGGGCGATGAGCCCACCGCAGCGTGCATGCTGGCCGGCTCACCCAGGGCAGCAGGCTCCGCCAAACAGACCAGGTGGAGGCTGTCACTGCCAAGATCAACCCCGCAGAACCGAACCCGCCGCCTCATTCGCCATCACCTCTCTCAGGTTGGAGGGAGGGAAGCCACTCCCATGATAGCACCCGGGCCCGGCCCATTCCCTCCAGGAAGGGGGCCACCTGCCGCCAGACCTCTGGCCTCGCCTTCAGGCTCAACTGGCTGACAGCGTCAACCAGCCCGCCAAGCTCCAGGTCGATATCCCCGCCCGCAACGGCGATCATGGGCAACCCCGTGAAGGCAATGGCGCCGACCGCCCTCGCATCGTGAACGCGGATATCGCCCGCTCCGCCCGCGTAGAGGAAGAGGGGCGCCGCCTCGCCGCTGCTCAAGGCGTCCGCCAGGCCGCCCATGCCGAAGGAGAGGTCATTGGCCGCATCATCCGGCCCGGTAGACAGGGCCAGTACCTGCAGCACCGTCTCGACGTTGGAGCCGAAGGATAGAAGCCTGGCCAGCTTCCCCTCCGCAATGTCGATGTTCCCGGTGGCAATCAGCGCCCCGGACCCGGCAGCGGGGTCGACCGAGTGAACCAGCTCTAACAGGGAGAGAGTCTGCACGGTGGCATCTCCGCGCGGGTCGGGAGAGGCCCCGCCGCGCACGTAGACCAGTCCCTGGACCCGGGCGGTGGAGACCTGAAGACTGCCATCGACCACCAGCACAGCCCCGTCCTCAACCTGGAGGTCGGCACAGTTCATGTCACCGGTCACACGGGTGTGCTGCACAATCGTGCCGCAACCCTCATCGGGACCGACCAGGCGCATCCGCCCGCTCTCCTCCAACTCTGCCACCAGCGCCTCGTAGAACGCGACATCGCCGCGCTCAATCGCCGGCAACGTCACCCCGCCCTCCGGGTTGACCGCTCCGCCCAGATCCACCGAGTGGGAGCCCAGCAGCCCCTCTCGCGTGTGCACCAGCTCACCCCCGTAGGTGACCGGCCCGGTCACGGCAATCGAAGAGCTGGTGAGCAGTCCACCCCCGGTGGTGAGGAGGATATCTCCGCCTGCGCCGAGACTGCCCTCAACCAGGGCGCTGGCGCCGGCGATCAATCCCAACGGAACGGATGCGAGATCCGTCCGGGCCGAGATACTCGCGCCCTCGCCAGCCCGAATGTCGCCCTGCACCCGCAGGGTGGAGAGGCCGAGAAGGGCGTTGGTCACGCTCAGGTCCACATTCCCGTGGGCGTTGATATCCCCCACGATCCGGGTCTCCCCGCCAACCGAGAGCCCGTTGACGTATGCGAGTCTGGCATCGCCCCCGGCCAGGACGGTGAAGGGCTCTGCGGGCGGGGCAACCTCTGCCCGGATTCCCCGCTGCCGCTCCCCGCTCGTGCCGATAGACTCCACCAGGTAGGTCCCCCGCCCGCTGGGGGTAATGGTCACAACATAGGCCCCGGTCTCCTCGGTTCCCTCCAGCCGTCCCGGCGGGGTGCCACCTTCGTCGATCAGGGCGATCGCCACCTCCAGACCGCCCTGCGCCAGTTGCCCGGCGACGATCTCACGGGCACGGTACGTCGCCTGCAGGGCGTGTCTGGCCGTGGCTCCGGCGAGGATCCACCCCAGGAGCAGCATGAAGGTGAGCACGATCAGGAAGACAGGGGCGATCCCGCCCTGCTCGGCGTGCAGCCAGTTGTCTCGCCTCACCGGTAGCCCCCCCTCTCAGAGCCGACTAGTCGCCGGTGTTCTGGAGCGTCACCGCCGTCCGAAGTTCGTAGTGTGCCTTCGCCGGGCTGCCGTCGCCCCGGTCCAGCACCAGTTTCACCTCGACCCGGCGCACCTGTTCACGCCAGCGACCATCGACCAGCCGCTCCGGCCCCAGCTCCACGTCATGGTAGGTGTAGTAGGTGTAGGAGAGGTCGGTCACCTGGCAGTCCGTACTGGTCACGGGGATTGGGGTGCCGTCATCTCCCAGTTGCATGAGTTGCCCGTCATGAAGGTAGTAGGTGAACCGCTTCAACTCGCCCTCTTCTGTGCGGTACTGCAGGGCGAGGGCCCTGCCCCAGTCCGCCCCCACCTCCGGGGGCAGCTCGGGCAAGGGCTCCTCGCCAGCGCTACGGTTCAGGTTCAGCCCGGTCAGTGCGATCTGCGCGGCGAGCCGCTCGAGGGCGGCGTACCCGCTGCGCTGAACCCGCATTTGCGCCTGGGTGCGGGCCTGTACCCGTTGGGCGGTGATCAACATCGATGCCAGCACGCCGATTAGCAATGTCGCGACGCCGATCCCAAGCACCAGCTCCACCAGGCTGAAGCCATGCTCCCCGTTCCGGTCATGGATGCACATGGCTGACCACCTTCACAGGCCGTTCTGTGCCGGTGCGAAAGACTAGAACGGTCACGCGGCGCAGACCCCCTGGCGCCTCGGCGGGGAGTTCCACCTCCACCGCGACCCGATCGATGCGGTCCGGGCAGTCGGGCGGGCACCACTCCCAAAGGCCGGGCTCCAGCCGGGGATCTGATGCGGCGTAGAGCCGCATCTCCTCGATCACGGAATGGGCCAGGGCGGTCGCCGCCGTATACTGCCCCGCCCGACCCACCGAACGGTTAGCGCCCAGGAGAGCGGCAAAGAGCCAGGCGCCGATCAGGCCCAGCACCACCGCCACCAGCAGGACCTCCAGCAAGATCGAGCCGCCGTTGGAGGCAAAGTCGGGCCTACGGCGTACAGTCGGCATCGGGTCCGGTCAGATCGGCGGCGCCCTGCTCGGTCAGGGTGAGGAGCCACCCCCGCCCCTCGGTTGGCTCGCCAACCTGCCCCTCGGCGCAAATCTGGAGCAAATCCGGCGTAACAGCAGCTACCAGGGTGTAGTCCCATCGATCGGTCCCGTACTCACCCAGTTGATCCAGCGTGGGCACCTCGTCCAGTTCCAAGTAGTGCGACCATGCCAGGGATCGAATCTCGCCCAACGTCTGCTTGGCCTCGGAATCGTACGCCTTATTCCGGACATTCAAGTAGGTCGGAACCGCAATCGCCACCAGAATCCCGAGAACCGCCAGGGCGATGGACAGTTCAATGAGGGTGAATCCCTCCTCGTTCTTGGAGCCCTTCTGCCTGAAGCTCATCATTCCTATCCCTCCTCAGATATGTCGTCAGCTAAAACGCACCATCCACAGCGTTCAACAACGTCAGGATGGGCAAGAACAGCGAGACCAGGATAAAAGCAACCACTCCGCCTATGACCACCAGCAGCACCGGTTCGAGCAGCGCCGTAAGGTTGGCGACCATCTCCTCCGCCTGCCGGTCGTAGTACTCAGCCACCTTGCCGAACATCTCCTCCAGGGAGCCTGACTGCTCCCCCACCCGCACCATCTCCACCACGAAGGAGGGAATCAGGCCGGTCCACCGCATGGTCTCGGCCAGCCCTTCTCCCCGGTTCACCCCCTGGCTCACCTCAGAGAGAGCCCGCCGGTAGACGACGTTAGGGATCACGTCAGCGGCCGCCTCCAGGCATTGCATCAGCGGTAGGCCGCTGCCCAGGAGCATCGCCATCGTCCGGCCCATGCCGCCCAGCAGCAGGTGGGTCCGGAGCCGCCCGAGGACAGGCATTTTGAGCATCAGACGATCCCAGCCGCGCCGCCCCGCCTCCGTTCCCCGCCACCAGCGAACCGCTAGCAGGCCGGCCAGCGGGAGGCCGAGAGCCAGGTACCATCGATCCTGGAAGGAGCCCACCACCCCAAGGAGCCAGCGGGTCAGGGCCGGCAGGTCAGCCTCAAGCTCGGCGAAGATCGAAAGGAAGCTGGGCACCACCACCAGGAGCATGAAGGTGAGTACGCCCAACGCCACCAGCAGGACAACCATCGGGTAGAGCATGGCGGAGCGCACCTTGCCCCGGAGGGCCGCCTCCTTCTCCTCCGTCACCGCCAGCCGCTCCAGCACGGTGGCCAGGCGGCCGGAGAGTTCGCCAGCCCGCACCAAGTTGGTGTGCACCGCCGGAAAGGAGATCCCGCTCTGCTGCATCGCCTCGGCCAGCGTGGACCCCCGCAGGATCTCCCGGTGCACCGCACGGGCTGCCTCGTACCCTCCGCCCCGGCCCTGAGCGGTCAGGACCTCCAGGGCTGTCACCAGCGGCAGCCCGGCCTGGAGCATGGTCGCCAACTGCCGGTAGAGCATGGCCCGGTCCTTGGGTCCCAGCGGTTCCGCCCGCTTCAGCCAGCGGGAGCAGCGGGCCGGCCACGACTCGGCCCTCACCGACAGGGGCACGTAGCCCGCCTGTCGCAACCGCTCCACCAGGTCACGCACCGAATCAGCCTCCGCCTGCCCCGCCACCGGGCGGCCCGTGGCCAGGCTGCGGGCGCGGTATGCATACGTCGCCATGCACTATCCTCCCATCGCCACGGCCGACTGGGAATCAAGTGCGCCCCACACCTCGTGGGCCGGGCACTTGGTCACCCGCAGCACCTCTTCCAGGCTTGTCTCGCCGGCCAGCACCCGGCGCAGGCCATCGTCCCGCATGGAGCGCATGCCCCCGGCGACCGCCGCACGCCGGACCTCCTCGGTGTCCGCCCGCCGCAGGATCAGATCGCGAATGGCGTCATCGACCACAAGCAGTTCGGAGAGTACCGTGCGGCCAGCGTATCCGCAGTGACAGGAGCGGCAGACCTCCTCGCGGCTCCCACCGGGGGGCCGGTACAGGGGCAGATTCTCCGCCCCCCGCAGACCGCTGGCCTGCCACAGCTCCGCGGGCAGGAAGTAGGGCTGCTTGCAGGACGGGCAGAGGAGCCGGACCAGCCGTTGGGCCAGCACCCCGGTCAGCGCCGAGGAGAGCAGGACCGGCTCGATCCCCATGTCCAGCAGCCGCGCCACCGTGGACGGCGCATCGTTGGTGTGCAGGGTGGAGAGGACCAGGTGGCCGGTCAACGCCGCCTGGATCGCCAGCTCGGCGGTCTCCCGATCCCGGATCTCACCGATCATGATCACGTCAGGGTCCTGGCGCAGAATATGGCGCAACGCCCCGGCGAAGGTGAGCCCCGCCCGGGGGTTGACCTGCATTTGGCAGACACCGGGGATCTGGTACTCGATTGGGTCCTCCACGGTGACCAGGTTAATCGCATCGCCGCTGAGTTGGGAGAGGGCGGCGGAGAGGGTGGTCGACTTGCCGCTGCCGGTAGGTCCCACCACGAGGAAGAGTCCGTAGGGTTGGGCCAGTAGCGACCCGATCCGGTGCTGATCGCCCATGCTGAAACCCAACTCGGAGAGCGAGCGGATTCCCCCGCTCTTGTCCAGGATCCGTAGCACAGCCTTCTCGCCGTAGAGGCTCGGCAGGGTGGAGACCCGGAAGTCGTACCGCTTCTCGTCCACCGTCAGGCTGAACCGCCCGTCCTGGGGCAATCGGCGCTCACCGATATCCATCCCCGCCATTACCTTAATGCGAGCGATGATCGATGCGTGGAGCGACTGCTGCTGGCGCATCGCCTCGCGCAGCACCCCATCGATCCGGTAGCGGACCCGCAGATCCTGCTCCTGGGGCTCCACGTGGATATCGCTGGCCTGCCCCTTCACCGCCTGGATCAGCAGGGATTGGACCAGCCCGACGATCGGCCCCTCCTCGGCGGTCACGTCCGCCTGGACCCGGGGGCTTGCCTCGCTGCCCGTGGCGGCCCGGGTTCGCATCGCCCGCTCGGCGTTCAGCATCACATCGAAAATGCGGCCGATCGCCTCGCCGATCTCATCGCTGTCGGCCAGCACCGGGTCAACCTCCAGGCCGGTCAGCGCCCGCACCTCATCCTCTGCGGCGACATCGGCCGGGTTGGCCATGGCCACCGTCAGGCGGCCCCCTCTGCGCATGATCGGGATCAGCCGGTACCGGTGGGCCAGCCTGGCGGATACCAGCCGGGCGGCTGCCGGGTCGGGCGGGTTGAGCCGCAGGCTGACAAAGCGGACCCCGTAGAAGTCAGCCAGCCGCTCCAGCAGGACCTCTCGGGTCACAAATCCCAGCGCTACGAGGGTTTCGCCCAGCAGGGTGCCGGCGCGCACCTGGTGCTCCAGGGCGACCCGCAACTGCTCGGGGCGGATCACGCCGTACCGCACCAGAAACTCGCCCAAGCGCTCCCGCCTGGCCATCGCCCATCACCTCCGCCCCTGGGGATACCCGACGTGTGTCTGAACTTTTTCCTTAATCAAAAGCTACCTCGCCGGGGCGTAGACGGTCAATCCGTTCCGGGTGCGACGTTCCGGCGGCAGGCGATCATCCCCCGCCTGTAGGGGAGGGTGCATTGGTCCCGGTAGAGCAGGATTGGGGCGGGCTAGTACTTTGAGCCATGATCAAGGCCACCCCTCCACCGGAATGTGGGTGGTCTCCTGTTCGATGGGGAATCCGGGGTCCGTTCGGAACCACCGTCTTCGTCTACAACCAGGACTCCCCAGTCAAGGTGAAGCTGTTCGCGCAACTGACCACCCAGGACGGCTCCTTCCTTGTCGCCCGGCAGAAGCCCGCCGGGGGCTTCACCTGGTCCCAGGTGAGGGGGGCCGAGATCATCGGCTGGCGCCCCGGCTCCATGCCTCAGTTGGTCGCTGCGGCTACCCTCAAGCAGAACGGCATCGACCCGGAGAGCGACCTGGCTTACATAAGCAATATCGCCGCCCCCGCCATGGTCGGCGCCTTCCAGAGCGGTCAGGGCGACTACGTACAGCTCTTTGAGCCGCTGGTCAGCCAGTTGGAGCAGGCCGGGCAGGGCTACATGGTCGCCTCTTTCGGCGAGGCTTACGGCACCATGCCCTACACCGGCTTTGTCGCCACGACCGAGTTTATCGAGGAGCACCCAGAGGTTGTCCAGGGCTACGCCAACGCCATTTACCGGGCGACGCAGTATCTTTACGAGACCGACCCGAAGACGGTAGCGGCTGAGATCGCCCCGCTCTTCGAAGGGGCGGATGTCGACCTGCTCGCTGCCGCCATTGCCCGTTACCGCGAGGCCGGCGCCTGGAAGCGGGACCTGACCATGGACGCTACCGAGTTTGCGAAGCTTCAGGATCTGATGATCGCCGGCGGCGTGCTAGATGCGAGCAAGCGCGCACCGTTCGATGCAATCGCAACCAACCGGTTCGCCGAGGCGGCTGCCAAGCGCTAGGGAGCCTTCAAGGGAGGTGAGCCCCGTGGCCCAGCCGCGCATTGCCCTGGAGCAGGTCTCCCTCCACTACCTCTCGCCACAGGGGGAGACGCAGGCGCTGCACGATCTCTCCCTGGCGGTAGAGCCCGGGGAGTTCGTCTCGATCGTAGGTCCCAGCGGCTCTGGCAAGTCGACGATCCTCTCGCTGATCGCCGGGATCCTGGAGCCGACCCGTGGCCGGGTGCTGCTCGATGGCCAACCGGTCACCGGACCGTCCCGCCGGGTGGGCTACATGCTCCAGAGGGACTACCTCTTTGAGTGGCGGACGGTGCGGGAGAATGGGCTGATCGGTCCCGAGATCCAGGGGATCGACCTGACCAGAGCGCGGCAGCGGGTGGACCAGTTGCTGGAGCAGACCGGGCTCTCGTCATTTGCGGCGGCCTACCCCGATCAACTCTCCGGCGGCATGCGGCAGCGGGCCGCCCTGGTCCGAACCCTGGCGATCGATCCGGATCTCCTCCTGCTCGATGAACCCTTCTCGGCGCTCGACTTCCAGACCCGGCTCACCCTGGCCGATGAGATCCACAGGATCCTGAAGCAGGCGGGGAAGACCGCCCTGCTGGTCACCCATGATCTCTCTGAGGCGATCGCCCTCTCGGACCGGGTGGTTGTCCTCTCCCGTCGGCCGGGGCGGGTCAAGTCGGTCCACGAAATCCGATTCGATCTGGGCCGCCGCCCCACCCCATTCGAGGCGCGGGAGCGACCGGAGTACAGCGCCTATTTTCAGCGGATCTGGCAGGAACTCGAGGTCCAGGGGAGGTGAACGCTGGTGTGGCAGACCTACAAAAGGCGGATGCGCCGCCACCGGCTGCTGGTCGGTGCGGCGCAACTGCTGATTCTCGTGATCACCCTGGTAATTTGGGAGGTGGCCGCCGATCGCTACTGGGTCAACCCCATGCTGACCAGCCGCCCGTCAGATATCTGGCAGACCCTGCTTCGACTCGGCGCCAGCGGGTCACTCCAGCGCCATGTCGCCACCACCCTTTGGGAGACCCTGGCTGGCTTCGTCGCTGGCATGGGGCTCGGTCTTGGGGTTGCGGTGGCGCTCTGGTGGTGGCCCACCCTGGCACGGGTGCTGGACCCCTATCTGGTCGTGCTGAACGCCCTGCCCAAGATTGCCCTGGGTCCGATCTTCTACATTTGGCTGGGAGACCGCTGGTCGGTCTACGGCATGGCCATCGCCATTGCGATCATCGTCACGGTCGTCATGCTGCACAGCGGCTTCGGCGAGGTGGAGCCGAATCAGATCCTGGTCATGCGCGCCTTTGGCGCCACACGGTGGCAGATCCTGCGCAAGGTGATCCTGCCCGGCAGCCTGCCCACGCTCATGGCAACACTCAAGGTGAATATCGGGCTCACCCTGGTCGGGGTGATCGTGGGGGAGTTCCTCTCCGCTAGAGCCGGCCTGGGCTACCTGATCATCTACGGCGGTCAGGTCTTCCAAATGGAGTTGGTCATGACCTCGGTGGTGATTCTGGCAGCGATCTCGGCGGTTCTCTACCTGGCCGTCACCTGGCTGGAGCGCCTGGTCTCCCGGCTGCTGCACCTGCCGGTCCGGAACTGAGCCCGAGCTGGCGGTAGCCCAGCACCGGGTGCAAGAGACCGAGGAGCAGGGTGAAACCCGTCAGGAAGGCCAGGGTATAGCCCAGGGTAAGCTCAAAGAGCAGGATCGACCGCCAGGGCGTGGTCACCAACCGAGGGATTCCCCCCCAGAGCAGGGCGCCGATCAGGAGCAAGAGCAATGACGGGAGAGCCAGTCGGAGCGCAATGCCGCTAGCGGTCGGGCGCAGGCCGCGGCGCAGCCGGCGAAGCAGCAGGAGCAGCCCGGCGGCCCCCAGCAGGACGGCGACCACCAGCAAATTCGTGTACAGGATGATCTCCCGGTAGGTGGAGTCGTCTTCCGGAAGGGTCTCGCCGTTCAACATGGCGATCAGGTTGCGGGAGAGCTGGGTCACATGGGCCCCGAGGAAGTTGCTGTTCACATTGATCAGCAAGGCCACGCCCCAGCCGGAGCGGGGATCCATGAGCAGGTCACCGTGGAAGTCGGGCATGTCCCCGCCGTGGCGCAGGACCCCACTCCCCTCCTCATAGCCCCAGCCCATGGCATACCCATAGCCGCGCATCGGCCAGGCGGTGGGCGTCTGGAGGGCTTGAACCGACTCAGGCTTCAGGATCTGTGCGGCACCAAACCGCCCCCCGTTCATCTGGGCGATCAGGTAGTGGGCCAGGTCGCCGGCAGATGCGATCAGGTTCGAGGCCGGCAGTCCGTCGGGCTGGACCGGGAAGGTGTGGGCCACCGGTCGCCCGAAGAGGATCTGGTGGCCCGTCGCCATGCCATCGGCCTGGGCGCTTGCCAGGTCGGTATGGCTGTGGGTCATGTCAAGCGGCTGGAAGATGTGCGCTCTTATATAGGAAGCGAACGGCTCACCCGCGACCCGCTCCACCAGGAGGCCGGCGATCGTGTAGTTGACATTGGAGTACTGCCAGCGGCTCCCCGGCTCGGCGGTCAGCGAGAGCGCCTGGTAGCTCTGCACCCGCTCCGCCAGGCTCATGCCGGCGCTTCCGTCCAGTTGAATCCGACCGTCGTAGGTGGAGAGGCCACTCGTCTGCTCCAGCAGGTGGCGCACCGTGATCCGGCTCGCCCGGCTGTCCCTCAGGGTGAACTCCGGCAAGTAGGTGACTACCGGGGCATCCAGGTCGATCTTCCCCTGCTCCACCAGCTGCATAACGGCGGTGGCGGTGATCGATTTGGAGAGGGAGCCGAGCACGAAGGGGGTTTCGGGGGTGACCGGGCGGCCGTTCGGGTCGGCCTTGCCGAAGCCCTTCAGGTGGATGATCTGATCGCCCTTTACAAGAGCGAGGGCAGCCCCAGGGATATGTACCTTCGCAAGCGCAGCGCTCACGTACTGGTCGATTCGGGTCAGCAGGTCAGGGTCGGGTGCAGCTGCGGCAGCGGTCACGGGCTGCAGGGCAAGGAGCAGGATGGTGAGCAGCAAGGCGAGAAGGCGCATCGGTCTACCTCCTGTGGTGGAGCTACTGGTCTGACGACAGGGCCCTCTCCCCACCCTTCAACCGGTACAACTGGCCCAAACCACAGGGCCTCACAAGCCGATCAAATCTCAGTCGAATCGCGGTGGAGTCTCAGCAGAATCGCGGTGAAGTCTCAGTGAAGTCTCGGTGGAATCTCAGTAGAATCGCGGTGAAGTCTCAGTGAAGTCTCGGTGGAGTCTCAGTGGAGCCTCAGTGGAATCTCAGTAGAATCTCAGTAGAATCTCAGTAGAATCGCGGTGAAGTCTCAGTGAAGTCGCGGTGCAATCTCAGTGAAGTCGCGGTGCAATCTCAGTGCAATCTCAGTCGAGTCTCAGTAGAATCGCGGTGAAGTCGCGGTGACGTCTCAACCTGATCCACACTGAACCGCGGTGCGATCTCACCCTCGTCACATTCAGGCCCCACCCACTACGGCCCGTGTTGCGAACAGAGCCACCCAACCGGGTGGCTTTGTTCGCTACTCTCTCTCAGCCGCCCATTCTAGCTCGTAGGTGGTACAGCCAGCGCCCTTCTGCAGCACCGTCCCCGCTGCCGTTCCGTCACCGGCGAACTTGGCGGTGAACCGGAACTCGATCCCTTCGAATTCCGGGTCCTCCCCCTCGGCGGCTACCGTGCCGTCGGGTCCCACGGTGAAGGGTCCGTCCCAGTAGAGTTGGGTGGTGCGCGAACCGGAGGAGCCCTCACACATCTCCAGGACGTTCGCTGCGACCTTCGTGACCTCATTGCCGTCCGCCGGGAGGTCGAACGAGATCTCGTACCCCCGCTGGACCTTCCCCTTGTACGTCCCGCCCCCGGGCGATGGCTTCGCGTCGGGCCTCGTCTCGGGTCCCTTCGCCGTACCACTCCCCCCGGATCCGGTGCAAGCGGTAACCGTCCCCAATAGGAGCACCAGCAGAAGCACCATGATCCGCTTCACCCGGGCACGTCCGGGAACGATCCTCCGCTCCGCCTCCCCTACCTCACACCTGAACCTGCCGCTCTGCGATCAGCCCGAGAATGCGCTCCAGCGTCCGCAACCGCCGGGCCTCCACCCCTACGAAGTCCATGTGAGGAATGTAGCAGCGCTCCAGCTCGTCGTGGTTCTGCTTCGCCTGCCCCAACTGATAGATCTCCCGAGCGATCGCCGCCTGGTACCCCTCCTCTGCTGCTGCGATATCGGCGGCGTAACCGCTCACCCCAGCCTGATCCACGAACGTCCCGGTGTCGATCACCCGATCGCCCGGCTTCGGCACATACTCGTGCGGCCAGAAGTCGGTGATCACCCCCAGGTTCAGGTCACGGATAAGCAGGTGGTCAACTCGCTCGGGGAACATGGGACAGTGGAAGACCTCCAGCGCATACCCCCGGGCCAGGGCTGTCTCCGCCAGCCGCCCGAGGATCGCCGCTTTGCCGGTCCCCGGCGGCCCCTGGATCACGTAGCGCCTGGCACAGCCGTCGAAGAGCGAGGCAAGCCAGCTCTTGGCACCATCGTAGGTAATGGCAGAGGCGAAGTGGCGCCGGGCGCTCCCCTTCTTTGCCAGCCGCCGCGCCACCGTCGCTTCAATCAGGTCCTCCCCCGCACTCGCTACCGCTGCCTGGTCCAGGTGCTCGGCGTAGTAGGCCGACCACTCGTCCAGGTAGGCCTTCGCCGCCCGGAGGGCATCGTTCGCCCGCTTGAAGCGAAAGGTGCAGGCCCGGGTCAGCCGCAGGATCGCCGTGCGGGTTGCCGGTTCCCGCAGCGCCTCCTCATTCCAGTAATCGCCGAGGTGAATGATCTCATCCACCGCCCCGGGGTTCTTGGGATCGACCACGTGCGGGCTGGTGCCATCTACCAGTGCGATATCGCCCGCTGGTATGTAGATCGCATCGATCGAGTTGTTATCGGCCGAGCAGTGGTGGTACTCCACATCGTACCCCCGGTCCAGCAGCTCCCGAGCGATCGCCTTCATGAAGGTCGACTTCCCAACACCAGGCCCGCCCTTCAGCACGAAGATCTTGTTCGCATCCACCCGGGCGATATGGTCATAGAGCGAGTAGAAACCCTGTGGCGTGTTGGCCCCAGGCATGTAGTGGGTGATCTCGCCGTGGCTCGACATCCTCTGCATCCTCCTCATGTCAGGTCTGCGCCTGCGACTCAAGGTATGCGACGCCAGGCGATTTGGCCCGCCCGCCGATCGGGCATGCTACTCTCGGTCCCCACTCAGCTCACGAGGAGGATGGACCATGCCTTCTGAATCGGAACGCTGGAAGAGCGGCCCGCTCCGGAACACGATCGGCCATACCGAAGGAGCGACCGGTGCGGTGACCGGCGGTGTCGAAGGCCACGTGAAGGCCCAGGACCGGCCCGGCGACGACCTGCGTGACGAGAGGAAGAAGCCCAAGGCTGTGGCAGATGACCCCTCCCGCTTCACGGGAGCGGGCTGACCGTAGCCTGGGAGGTGCGCCGTGCGGCGCACGAAGGCGCGACGAGGCCCGGACCCCCCTCCGGGGGAATCCGGGCCCTCGCTCTGCAACAACCTACCGTCCCATTAACAGCTGGGCGTAGGGCGAATTGATCGGCAACACGATCGTGGGCTTGCCAGCCAGGGTGGTCTTGTAGGACTCCAGGGTCCGGTAGAGCTCATAGAACGCCGGGTCGGCACCATAGGCCTCATTGTAGATCCGGGCGGCCTCGGCCTCACCCTGTGCCATGATCTCCTTCGCCTGGCGATCCGCCGCGGAGACCAGCAGCGTGGCCTCCTTGTCGGTCTTCGCCCGGATCTTCGTCGCCTCCTCGTCGCCCTGCGACAGGTAGTCCTGGGCGATCTTCGAACGCTCCGACTTCATGCGGCTGTAGACGGACTGCAGGTTGGTCTCGGGGAGGTCGGTCCGCTTCATGCGGACATCGAGCACCGTCACACCGAACTGACCGGCAGCAAGCGACTCGTTGACCAGGCGGGTCACCTCGGCGTTGAGGTTGCCGCGGGCCGACTCCCCCTCCGAGATAATCTCGCCGAACTGGAGCTTGCCGAGGACCGCCCGGACGGTGGAGTAGACCGCCGCATCGATCCGCTGCTCGGCGTTGGAGAGCGACTGGGTGTTCTGGACGAAGAGCTTCGGGTCGGTGATCTGCCAGACGGTGTAGTTGTCAACGATAATCGGCTTCTGGTCGGCCGTCAGGATATCGCTGGGGGAGCCGTCGTAAATCTTGCGGTGCTTCGGGAGCGTCTGGGCCGACTCCAGGAAGGGCAGCTTGACCGCCGGACCCGCCTCGGTCACCACACGCTGCACTACGCCGGTCCAGGAGCGGACCACCAGGTACTGATCCTCCCGCACGAAGATCACCTGGCTGAGCGCCACGCCAATCAGCAGGATCACCAGACCAGCGATCAGAAGCGAGCGGATCTCCTTGGCCCCCAGCTTGATCTGGGGGGGCCGGATCTCGCGGATGTTACTCATTGCGCGGCCTCCTTCCGGAGCGGCAGATACTTCACCGTATCGCCGTCGCTCGAATCCATAATGATAATCTCGGCGCCGGGCAGGATCCGCTCCAGGGTCTCCAGGATCAGCCGCTGTTCGGTGATCGTGGGACTCGCCTTATAGGCCTCCAGCAGCGCCTTATACTTGGCGATATCGCCCTGAGCCTGGTTGATCCGGGCCTGCTTATTTGCCTCTGCCTGCTCCAGCAGCTGCTGGGCCTCGGCGCGGGCCTGCGGGATCCGCTCGGCCTCGTACTTGCCAGCCTCGTTGATCTTGGTCAGCCGCGCCTCACGGGCGTCGGTCACCGCCTTGAACTCGGCCTCCACCTCGTCCGGCGGCTCCACGTCCTGCAGCTTCACATCCTCCACGGAGATGCCCACATCGTAGGTGTCCATGAGGCTGATCAGGTTCTTCTTCACCTCGGACTGCAGCTCGAACTTGCCGGTGGTAATGGCGAAGTCCAGGCTGGTGGTGCCCATGACCGACCGCAAGGCGGATGAGACAGCGTGCCGCAACAGCCGCTGCGGGTCCTCGGCCGCGAACTCGTACTTCTTGATATCAGAGATCTGCCACTCCACCAGCAGGTCGGCCCAGACGATGTTCTCGTCGCCGGTGATCATCAGCGCCTCGTCTGGCACCAGGACGGTCTTGCCATCCTTCTCGGTGTAGCCAAAGGTCAACTGCTGGGTAATGCGGACGGGACGGATTACCACGCTCTCCAGCGGCCAGGGCAGCTTCCCGTGGAAGCCCTTCTCGACCTGCCGGTTGGCCCGGCCCATAGTCAGAACCAGCGCCTCCTCATGCTCCTCGACCCTGAACCAGGTGGTCATGGCGAGGTCTGCCACGAGGGCGACCAGCAAGAACCCAAAGAACAGATTACGTATGGCGCGCATGCACCCGCCTCCTTTCACATCGCAAAACGGAGTCAACAACCTTTTCCCTTCGGCTCTGTACATTCCCTGCTATAGAGCGCGCTTCGGGGCCGCCAGGTTCGCGCATCCTACGAAACAGGAGGTGATTTCATGCTGCGCGGCGATGTGGACCGCTTCTATCACGCCCTGCGCAGAGACCACCCCACCCCGCCGCCCGGCCCGGTCACCCACCTGGACCATGTGCGGCGGATCGCTGCGTACTATGCAAAACTCTCCCAGGAGGAGCGGCGGCTCCTCCTGGCCTGGGCAAAGAAAGAGGAGAGCGGCATTGGGGTGATTCCCCTTGCCCTCTCCTCGGTTCCCCTCTTTGGTCTGATCTTCAGCGGCAAGGTGCAGGAGCCGATCAAGCCGCTCCCAATCCCGCTGGTCTTCTCCCTCTGGGCCCTGGCCGGGGCGCTCCTGATCGCCGGCTTCTACATTCACCAGCGGCAGAAGGCGTACACCACCCTGCATATCGTCCTGCTGGAGCAGGCGATCGCCCAGGGCGACAAGCCCCCGCCCAAGCGGTTCAAACCTGTGCCAGGGCGAGGCAAGCGTTGATCCCGCCAAAGCCGAAGGAGTTGGAGAGCGCACGGCGGGGCCGCCGCTCCAACCCTTCGCCCGCCAGGACCGGCAGGGCGACCGCGGGGTCCTGCCGGCGCAGGTTGGCCGTGGGCGGCAGGTAGCCGTAGTAGAGTGACAGGGCGGTCAGCGCTGCCTCAATCGCCCCGGAAGCCCCGAGCGGGTGGCCGTACAGGCCCTTCGTGCCGGAGACCGGTGTGCGCAGGGCGTCACCGCCCAGCGCCCGCCCGATCGCCAGCGCCTCGGTCACATCGTTCAACGGGGTAGATGAGCCATGCGCATTCACATAGCCCACCTGATCGGTCCCCCAGCCCGCATCCGCCAGGGCCCCCGACATCGCTCGGGCAGCCTGGCTCCCGTCGGGCCGGGGGGCTGTCATGTGGTACCCATCGTTCGATGTGCCATAGCCCGCCAGTTCGGCGTAGGCCCGGGCGCCGCGCCGCAGGGCGTGCTCCCGCTCCTCCAGCACAAGGACCGCCGCCCCTTCGCCCATCACGAAGCCATCCCGGTCGGCATCGAACGGGCGGCAGGCCGACTCCGGCTCCTCGTTGCGGGTGGACATCGCCCGTATGTTGGCGAAGGCCCCGTAGCAGAGGGGCCAGAGCGGTGCCTCGGCCCCGCCCGCGATAACCAGATCCGCCTCGCCGCTCTGGATCGCCCGCAGGCCGCGGCCAACGGCGATCGCTCCGGAGGCGCAGGACATGGCATTCGTCTCGTTCGGCCCGTGGAACCCATGGTGTATGGCAATCGCGCAGGATGCCGCACCACCAAAAACGGTCAGGGCCAGTCCGGGATTGACCGCCCGCAGGCCGCCGTTCATGTAGGCGGCGTGCTGCTCCTCACCAAAGCCGACGCCCCCCAGGGCGGAGCCCATGAAGACCCCGACCCGCTCCGACTGCATCTCCCCTGGGAGTAGGCCGGAATCCCGCAGCCCCAAGATCGCCGAGACCATGGCGAACTGGACGAAGCGGTCCATTCGGCCCACCTGTTTGCGATCCAGCCACCGGGTCGGGTCGAACTGGTCGACCTGGGCGGCCACCTGGCTGCGGAAGGTTGCGGCGTCGAACCGGTCAAGCCGACGAATGCGGGAACGCCCTGCCAACACCCCCTCCCAGAACGGGCCGACGCCAACGCCGACCGGTGAAATGACCCCGATCCCTGTGATTACCGCTCGCCGCTTGCTCACTGTGCGACCTCCCTTGCTACATGTCTGGCCAGGTGGTAGAGCGTCCGCCCGGCAATGAAGTGGACAAAGAGCGGCCCGATCACCGCAGTGCCCAGGGCCGGAGCCAGCGGGCCGGCGAAGTGCGGGCCCTCCTCCCACTCGTGCAGAATGCTGACCCGGCTGCCCTGAGCCGCTGGCTCAACCTGCCAGCGAACCGTCATTCCCCGGGTGATTCCCTCCACATGCTGGTAGCGGACCGTCAGCCGCTCGTGGTCGACCCACATGCGGGAGAGCCACCAGACCGGCCATCCCAACCGGCCGAACTCCCGACGGGCCGCCATCTCCACCAGTCCCCCCCGCTCGCTGTCGCCCTCGTGAATCCGCACATAGCGGTAGTGGGGGAGCAGCGACGGCCATCGATCCACCTCACGGGCCAGGGCGAATGCCTGCCGGGGCGGGCAACCAAAGAACTCCTCGTTGTGTGTGCGCACGCTCATTCCTCCGCTGGGTAGTATGCCCTCTCCTGGTGGGGAGGAACCGGGCGGACCCGCGCCGAACCTTCCGGACCATGAGCGAACTGAGCAGGTTGCATGAGCAGATCGCCTCCTGCGAGCGGTGCCCGCGGCTGCGCGCCTACTGCCAGGAGGTGGCCCAGACCCGGGTGAAGCGCTACCGCGATCAAGCATACTGGGGCCGACCCGTTCCGGGCTTCGGCGATCCTGACCCGCGCCTCTATATTCTCGGGCTTGCCCCCGGCGCACACGGCGCCAACCGGACCGGGCGCATGTTCACCGGCGACGACTCCGGGGTCTGGCTCTACGGTGCCCTGCACCGGCATGGCTTTGCCAACCAGCCCGAATCCACCGATCGTGCAGATGGTCTGCGGCTGACTGGCGCCTATATCGGCAACGCCGCCCGCTGTGCCCCGCCCGACAACAAGCCGCTGCCAGCGGAGCTGGATTCCTGCCGCCCCTTCCTGGCGCAGGAGCTGGCCCTCATGCCGAACCTGAAGGTGGTGCTGGTCCTGGGCAAGATCGCCTTCGACGCCTACCTGAAGCTCCGCCGGCAACAGGGCTGTGACCTGGGCCGACCCACCTTCGGCCACGGGGCGGAGTACCGGTTCGTCGGCCTCCCCACCCTGCTCTGCTCCTACCACCCGAGCCGACAGAACACCAACACCGGGGTCCTCACGCCAGCCATGTGGGACGCGATCTTCGCCCGTGCCCGCCAACTGGCTGATTCGTAGCCGCTTGAGAGGAGACCAGACGCATGGATCGCGCGATCACACTGATTGTCTTCGGCGCCATTGAGATCATCGTCGCCCCCTGGATCAACCGCTGGATCACGGAGAACCGGAAGAGCTGGGGGCTTCAGGACAGCGAATCCCGTCGCCAGACCACCCTCTGGCTCACCCGAGCGCTCGGCCTCTTCCTCATGCTCTGGGGATTGGGACTTCTCTGGCTGGCCTAAACCAAATCACCACGGAATCGCAATCTCCTTAACCGAACCTTAACACTCCCTAACATCATCTTAACCGGCGGGTATCATAATGAAGATGGCACCACTGTGGGCAATGGCACCATCGACATTGTTGGAGGAGGAACCCGCTTGGAATCGACCGTCATTATTGGCGTCGTCGTTCTGCTCTCCCTGGTCTTTGAGCTAACCAACGGCTGGAACGATGCGGCCAACGCGATCGCCACCGTCGTCTCAACAAAGGTCTTGAAGCCCCGCACAGCTGTCCTGCTCTCCGCTTCCTTTAATGTAGTGGGTGCGCTCCTCAGCACCAAGGTGGCCGCCACCATCTCCGGTATGGTGAACGCCAGCATGATCAGCCCCTCTGCCGTCGCTGCTGCCATGATCGCTGGCGCCCTGTGGAACGCCGCCATGACCCGCCTTGGCATGCCGATCTCCGCCAGCCACGCCCTGCTTGGCAGCGTGACCGGTGCGGCAGTGGCCGCCGCCGGCGCCGGTGTGCTCAAGTGGTCGGCGATCATGAAGGCGGTCCATGGCCTCTGGTCCTCGCCGCTAATCGGCCTGGTCTTTGCTGTGCTCCTCGCCTTCCCGCTGATCAGGCTGGTCCCTCGCCTCCGCCTGCCGCTGGCCGGCGTGATGATCGTGGTCCTCTCGTACTTCTACAAGCCCTGGCTTGCGATCGTCGCCCTGCTCTTCGTCGTCGCCCTCTTTGTCTACGGCACGCTGACCAAGAACCACGACGAGGACAGCTACTGGCGCAAGTTCCAGTTGGTCTCCGCCAGCCTCATGTCGCTGGCCCACGGCACCAATGACGCCCAAAAGGTAATGGGCGTGATCACCATGGCACTGATCGCCGGCCAGTTCCTCCCCGACGGGGCAGCCCCACCCCTCTGGGTCGTCCTTGCCTGTGCTACCACCATGGGCATTGGCACCTACATGGGCGGCTGGGAAGTGATCAAGACCCTTGGCGAGAAGCTGACCGACCTGAAGCCGATCCACGGCTTCGCCGCTGAGACCGCTGCCGCCGCCGTCCTGTCGGGGGCCGCCCACTTTGGCATTCCCGTCTCCACCACCCACACGATCACCGGCTCGATCCTGGGTGTTGGCGTCGCCAAGAGCGAGGTCAACTGGGGCGTCGCCTCCAAGATCATCCTCGCCTGGGTCTTTACGATCCCGGTCACCTTCGCCGTCGGCTATACCCTGGGCTTCGCGATCAATTCCGTGGGCCTCTGGCCTGTGTTGGCCGTTGCTGTGGTCGCAACCGTTGCCCTGGAACTCTGGCACCGGGCGCACACCCGCCGCCAGGCGGCCACCGAGCCAAGCCTCGAGCCGGCTGCCGACTAAGGCTTCATCCACATAAGTCGAGGGCGAGCCCACAGCGGGCTCGCCCTCTTCGTTTGCACCGACTACTTCGATTCGGTCAGCGCCAGGAACTGTTTCACATCGGCCACGGTCACATCGATCGCCGCCTGCCAGAAGTCGGGCTTGGTCAGGTCCACCCCGAGGTGCTTCATGGCCAGCTCCTCCACCCGCATCCGCCCGGTGTCACGCAGCAGGGCAACGTACTTGTCGGCGAAGGTCGGCCCCTCCTGGAGCGCACGAGCATAGATCCCGGAGCTGAAGAGGAAGCCGAATGTGTACGGGTAGTTGTAGAACGGCTGGCCGGTGGAGTAGAAGTGAAGCTTGGAGGCCCAGAAGTGCGGATGGTACTCGGAGAGGGCATCCTTGTAAGCGTCACGCTGCGCCTCGGTCATCAACTCGTTCAGCCGCTTAACCGAGACGAGCCCCTTCCGCCGCTCCTCGTAGAAGCGGGTCTCGAAGAGGAAGCGGGCGTGGATGTTCATGAAGAAGGCAATGCCTCGCTCCGCCTTGTCCTCCACCAGCGACAGCTTCTCGCCATCCGACTTGGCAGCCTTGACCGCCGCATCGGCCACGATCAGTTCCGCAAAGGTGGATGCGGTCTCCGCCACGTTCATGGCGTAGCCCTGGGCCATCTGCGGCAGGTCGTTCATGACCGACTGGTGGTAGGCATGGCCCAGCTCATGGGCGAGGGTGGCCACGTTGCCGGTGTTCCCACCGAAGGTCATGAAGATCCGGGACTCCTGGGCGACCGGGAAGGAGGTGCAGAAGCCGCCGGGCCGCTTGCCGGGCCGGTCCTCCGCCTCGATCCAGCTCTTCTCAAAGGCCATCTGAGCGAAGTCGGCCATGTGCGGGCTGAAGCGGCGGAAGTGCTCCACAATAAAGTTGGCCGCCTCATCGTATGTCACCTTGCCGGAGACGCCGCTGACCGGTGCGCTCACGTCGTGCCAGGCCAGCTTCTCGAGGCCCAACAGCTTCGCCTTCCGGTTGAGGAACTCGACGAAGATCCCCTTGTTCTTCTCAATGGTCGCCCACATGACATCCAGCGTCTCGGCCTTCATGCGGTTGTTCTCCAGCGGTTCGGAGAGGATCGAGTCCCAGCCGCGGTGCTTGTAGAGCTGAATCCGGAAGCCGGCCAGGTGGTTGAGCGCTTCGCCGATCAGCTCGGCCTGCTCGCCCCACGCCTCCTCCCACTTGGCGAACATGGCGGCACGGACCGCCCGGTCGCCAGAGACCATCTTGTTGGCGGCCTGACCTGCGGAGAGATAGACGGTCTTGCCGTTCTCCTCCCACGGGATCTGAATCCGGGCCACCACTGCGTCATAGAGCCGGCCCCAGGCATGGTAGCCGTCCACCATGAGATCGCCCGCCAGCTGCTCCCGGTCCGGGTCCATCTTCATGGCGGCGCGGGAACGACGCTCACGGATCGGTCCGGCGATTGGCTCGAACTCCGGCTGCGCCAGGAGCGCGTTCAGCACCTCGTCGGAGAGCTGAAGGATCTGGTGGTCCAGCAGGGTAGATGCCGCCCCGAAGCCAGCGCTGATCTGGCTGACACGTCCCTGGGCGATCTTCGCCCCCTGGTCGGTCATCGACTGGGCGTTCAGGCAGGAGACAAAGGCGCCCGCCTGCCGGATTCGCTTGCCAATCGCCTGGACCTCCGTCAGCAGGGGTGACCAGGTGGGGAGTTGGGCCGCGGTGGTGGGCAGCGAAACGTTGGTCAGCTTGGTCCGCAGGGCCGCGATATCGGCCTGCAGCGCATCAAGGAAGGCGGCAAACTGTGGCGATTCGCTTCCGCCTGGGAAAAGAACATCAAGATCCCAGGTCTGGCTCAGGTTCTGCATGGAGACCCACCTTTCTGTTCATGCCGGAAATAATTCACCCAGTCAATCATATCCTCCGGAGGGAACGAGGGTCAAGGGGGAAGGCATATCCCGCCAGGTCGGGGCGTAAGGTTGGCTCCAGGGTTCACGCAGGGAGGTGGATCAAATGCTCGCCTGCCTTTTCGGCCTCTGGGTCCTGTGCCGCTGGCGCTACCCGCAAATCTCGCACTTGACAAATATACGCGCTTACCCGTAAAGTCATCCGTAATACGAGAGAGGCAATGAGAAGGACGAGTACCCGGTTCCCTGCCGTCACAGAGAGCGGGCCACCTGCTGCAAGGCTCGCACGGCAACCCCGGCGAAGATCCCCTTCGAGCCGCCACCTGACGCTCCCCGGTTCGGGGGGATAGGCGTGGCCGGTGCTCCACCGTTAGCGGGAGGCGGGTATGCTAGTGCCCGGCAGAGCGGCTGCGTTTGCGGTCAGTTGGGTGGTACCACGGTGGCTATGAGCCCCCGTCCCTTCATTGAAAGAGGGGATGGGGGCTTTGCTTATTCTGGCGCAAGGAGGGGAATTCGGATGCATCGGGTGACCTTGTATGACACGACACTGCGCGACGGATCCCAGCGGGCGGGGATCTCCTTCTCCAGCCTGGACAAGCTCCGGATTGCCCGGCGGCTCGACGATCTCGGCATTCCCTATATCGAAGGGGGATGGCCCGGATCAAACCCGAAGGACGAGGAGTTTTTCGCCCTGCTGAAGGCGCACCCGCTGCGGCGGGCCAAGGCGGTCGCCTTCAGCTCCACCTGCCGGGCCGGCGCCCTCCCCGAGGGGGATGCCACCCTCTCCGCCCTCCTGGCAGCGGGTACCGAGTCGGTCGCCATCTTCGGCAAGAGCTGGGACTACCACGTGACCGAGGGGCTTGGCACCAGCCTCGCCGAGAACCTGCGCATGATCCGCGACTCCGTGGCCTACCTGCACCAGCAGGGGCGTGAGATCATCTACGACGCCGAACATTTTTTTGATGGTGCCAGGCGAAACCCCGACTACGCCCTCGCAACCCTGGCCGCCGCCGTGGATGGCGGCGCCGACTGGCTTGTCCTCTGCGACACCAACGGGGGAACGCTGCCCGGCGAAGTGGCCCGGCTGGTCCGGTTGGTGGCGGAGCGCTTCCCGACCACAAGGCTGGGGATTCACGCCCACGACGACTCCGGGCTCGGCGTGGCGGTCAGCCTGGCGGCGGTGGAGGCTGGCGCCGCCATGGTTCAGGGGACGATCAACGGCTACGGCGAGCGGTGCGGCAACGCCAACCTCTGTGCGATCATCCCCAATCTGCAGGTAAAAATGGGCATGCCCAGCCTGCCCGCTGACCACCTGGCCGACCTTACGGCGGTGAGCCACCTGGTGAGCGAGATCGCCAACCTCCCCTCCTGGGACGCCCAGCCTTACGTGGGGCGGAACGCCTTCACGCACAAGGCCGGCGTCCATGTCAGCGCCCTGCTGAAGGACCCGGCTATGTACGAGCACATGGAGCCCAGCGCCGTAGGCAATGAGCGGCGGGTCCTCGTCTCGGAACTGGGCGGCCGGTCAAACCTGCGCCATGCCTTCGGCCACGCGCTAGACGAAGAGGAGGCAGCCGCTCTGATCCGGCTGGTGAAGGAGCGGGAGAGCCGCGGCTACCAGTACGAGGGGGCCGAAGCCTCTCTGGCGGTCCTGGCCCACAAGGGCGATGGCCCCTTCCACCTCCTCGGCCTGAAGCTCATGGTCTCCGGCGACGCCGGTGGGCCCACAGAGAGCGAGGTCTCGATCAAGCTTCGGGTCGGCGAGCAGGTGGTCCACACGGCGGCGGAGGGGAACGGTCCGGTCCACGCCCTGGACTCCGCCCTGCGCAAGGCCCTCGCCCAGGTCTACCCGCAGGTGGCGCGGGTGGAGTTGCTGGACTACAAGGTCCGGGTGCTGGAGGGGTCACAGGGCACCGGTGCGATCGTCCGGGTGCTGATCGAATCCGGCGACGGCGTGGAGACCTGGTCGACCGTGGGCGCGTCGACCAACATTCTGGAGGCGTCGTGGCAGGCGTTGGCCGACAGCTTGACGTACTTCTTGCTCAAGCGTTCCTGATGAAGCGCCTCGCGCAGATGCTCGATGAACTGGAGCGGGGTGATCGCTACATGAACATACCCTACAACGGCAGGCGGGCCAGGGTGCTTCCCCAGACATGGAAAAGCCCGCACACCTTTCGGTGTGCGGGCTCTGCTCTGGTGCAGATGGGGAGACTCGAACTCCCACCGGGAGTGGTTACCCGACACGGTCCTGAGCCGTGCGCGTCTGCCAATTCCGCCACATCTGCAGATAGGGAAAAGAAAACTGGCGGAGGCGACGGGATTCGAACCCGCGGTCTCGGCCGTGACAGGGCCGCATGTTAGGCCACTACACCACGCCTCCGTGTACGTCGTGGCTGCACGGAGCAGCACCGACGAATGCTACTATACCATGACGGTTTGCACCGTGCAAGCGGAAAATCGGTCCAGGCCGCAGATCATCCCCCATTTGATCCCCGGTAGCCCGCTGACCGGCAGGACGAGGCCCATTCGCGGGGCAAAATGAAGAACGGCAGGTCAACATGGCCTGCCGCTACGTGGTGCGCGGTAGAGGGATCGAACCTCTGACCTCATGAACGTCAATCATGTGCTCTCCCAGCTGAGCTAACCGCGCCTATGAAGTTGATGTCCACCTAGCGACCCGACGGTGCGCTGCTACCTTCCGGTCCTGACGCGTTGCCGCCGGATCACTAGCGGACTGGTGGAGCTAAGCGGGATCGAACCGCTGACCTCTTGAATGCCATTCAAGCGCTCTCCCAGCTGAGCTATAGCCCCATATGTCTGCTCTTGTGTCGGCCGCTTGCGACTTCCACCTACGGTGGAGCTGCTCGTTCGACTCTAGTTACGGAGACTCTGGAGCGGGTTACGAGACTCGAACTTCTGCGCTCCGCATTTGCGCCTCATTTGTATCTTGAACGACTCTCGCCGTCTCTACAAATGAGTCACAAATACTCCGCTTGCGACTTCCACCTACGGTGGAGGTGCTCGTTCGACTCTAGTTACGGAGACTCTGGAGCGGGTTACGAGACTCGAACTCGCGACCTCCACCTTGGCAAGGTGGCGCTCTACCAACTGAGCTAAACCCGCAGGTACAGCGGCAGTACCGCTGTGATGGTGGCCCAGGCCAGAATCGAACTGGCGACACTGCGATTTTCAGTCGCATGCTCTACCAACTGAGCTACCGGGCCGGAAACTGGTAGCGGTGGCTGGATTTGAACCAGCGACACCACGGGTATGAACCGTGTGCTCTGACCAACTGAGCTACACCGCCATGGAACTGGTGGACCGCGTAGGACTCGAACCTACAACCTGTCGATTAAGAGTCGAATGCTCTACCATTGAGCTAGCGGTCCAACATGGTGACCCCATGGGGATTCGAACCCCAGTTTGCGCCGTGAGAGGGCGCCGTCCTAGGCCTCTAGACGATGGGGCCGTGGAAATCCCGGCGAGATGTTATGTTACTACATCGCCGCCGACTCTGCAAGCCCGAAATGATTCCAGCAACCGGGCTTTTTTTCAGCGCCTGCGTCGCAAGCGCCGTGTGGAGATCGTACAACGAAGGATTATCTCTTGTCAACGGGCGATCATCGTCTTGCTTGTGCGACTCCAAATCCGCCCCATGGCTAAACCGGTGCCGATGCGTCAAGACTTCCTCCTATGACTCGCGAAAGGCGGCTGATCCCGGTGGCACGTCTGCGCATCGCTTTTCTGATCCTTCTTCTGCTGGCCGGATGCGCCAGCCAACCGATCCCGACGCAAGCCCCTGCTCCGCCGCCGTCCCCGCAGACTGATACCGCCATGCCAATCGCTCCGGCGGAGCCGTCGCCCCGGGTCCGGATCGCCTTCGTGGGCGATGTGCTGCTCGGCGGTGGTCTCGATTCCCTCCTGAACAAGCGCGGCGCCGATTACCCGTGGCAGCATGTCGCTGCGCACCTGCAATCCGCAGACCTCGCGATTGGCAACCTGGAGACAGCGGTCACGACCGGCGGGAGCCCCGAGCCAGAGAAGCAGTTCACCTTTCGCTCCCACCCCTCAAGGCTGGCCGGTGCAGCCAGAGCGGGTATCGATATCTGGTCGCTCGCCAACAACCACAGCCGCGACTTCGGTCCAGACGCCCTCATGGAGACGGTCGAGCTGGTGCGTCGGGCGGGCATGGAGCCGGTCGGGGCCGGGCCTGCCCTCGCCGATGCCCTTCAGCCGGTGATCCGCGAGGTCCATGGGCTGCGCATCGCTGTTGTAGCGGTCAGCCGGGTGATCCCAGCGCCCCACTGGGTGGCCTGGGAGGGGAACCCTGGCGTCGCCCCCGGCTGGGATCCTGATGTGGTCAAAGAGGCCGTAGCCAAGGCCGCAGCCGAAGCGGACCACGTGATCCTCCTGGTCCACTGGGGCGAGGAGCGGGTTGATCAGCCCCGCGCCGCCGATATCGACCTGGCACGGATCGCCCTGGAGGCAGGTGCGACGATCGTCGTTGGGCATCACCCGCACGTGCTCCAGGGGATCGACTGGACCGGCTCCAGACTTGTCGCTTACAGCCTCGGCAACTTCATTTTCCCGGATGCCCCCCGCCCGCTTAACCAGCAGACCGGGATCCTTACACTCGAACTGGATCGCTCCGGCGTGAGAGATGCCCGCCTCACCCCCCTGGTGATCAGCCAGGGGCAGCCAGGCCCGCCCACGGTAGATCAGACCAAAGCGATCCTGGAGCGGCTCGATCGTCTCTCCGAGCCGTTCGGCACCCGGATCGACCGGGAGGGAAAGCTGGAGCCCAAGCCCACCAGTGGACGCGCCTGCCCTGCCTGTGTAAAATAGGGGAAAACCCGTTATGTCCACAGGCAGGAGGGGCATATGCCGGACATTCCATTCTTCGATTCCGCCGGCTTTTTCCACCAGAAGATCGGCGAGGTGGAACAGATCTTGATCGGCAAGAAGGCCGAGCGAGAGATCCTGGCGGCCAACCGGACCAATCTGGAGCGAACCCTGCAGACCCTGGCGCTTCTCACCACGGAGCAGCAGCGGGCGATCCAGCAAGAGCTGGCCTCGCTCAAGGAGGTCCTCCACTCCAGCGAGCGGTCGATCGCAGCGCTCGACGGCGAGATCGAACTGCTCACCGCCAAGCTCTCCGCCCTACAGACCGCCCGCGATCTGCTGAAGGTCCAGGAGAGCCCGTAACCCAACGAAGTAGAGGAGCGTGACGCCATGGATACCGGGCTGAAGGGCAAGGTGGCGATCGTGACCGCCGCCAGCCGTGGACTCGGCTTCGCCTCTGCCATGGGGCTGGCCCGTGAGGGCTGCGATCTGGCGATCTGCAGCCGCGACGAGGCGGCGATCACCGAAGCCGCCGCCGCCATTGCCCAGGCGACCGGACAGCAGGTGCTCGCCATGCCCGCCGACCTCTCCAGCCCGACCGATATCGACCAGTTCCTCCGTGCGACCTTTGCGCGCTACGGCGGTGTCGATATCCTCGTATCCAACACCGGCGGCCCGCCCCCAGGCCTCTTCATGGATTTTGATGACGCCGCCTGGCAGGGCGCCTTCGACGCCCTGCTCATGCCCGCAGTCCGCCTGAGCCGCGCCGTGATTCCAGCGATGCGGGAACGGGGCGGCGGGCGTATTCTCTATGTCACCTCCGGGGCGGTCAAACAGCCGATCCCGAACCTGGTCCTCTCCAACTCCCTCCGTGCCGCCGTGACCGGCATGATGAAGACCCTCTCCGCCCAGGTGGGGCCGTGGGGGATCACCGTCAACTGCGTCGCCCCAGGGCGGGTGGCCACCGACCGGGTCGAGTCACTGGACCAGCTGGCCGCCCAGCAGAGCGGAAAGACGGTGGCCGAGATCGAAGCCGATTGGGCCAAGCGAATCCCGGCCGGTCGCTACGGCGACCCCGAGGAGTTCGGCGCCACGGTCGTCTTCCTGGCCAGCCGGGCTGCCAGCTATATCACCGGATCGACGATCATGGTAGATGGCGGCCTGATCAACACCCTACTCTAGTTCAAGGATCGCCTCGGCCACCCGCCGGAAGAGCGGTGCCGCATAGGTGCCGCCGGCCTGACCATTCTCGATCCAGACAGCGATCGCATACCGCGGCTGCTCCGCCGGCACCCAGCCAGCGAACCAGGCGTGCACCTCGGCGCCAGTCTCCGCCGAGCCAGTCTTGCCGGCCGAGCCAACCCCATTCACCCAGGCCCTGCGTCCGGTCCCCTCCCCCTCCGGGTGGGTGGTCCGGAGCAGGGCCTCCTGCAATGCCGCCGCCGTCTGTGCGCTGATCACCCGCCGGGCGGCCTCCCCGGTCTGCGGCTGGGCGATTACCTCGCCGTCTGGCTTCACAATCGCCGTGACCAGGTTGACCGGCGGGAGTATCCCCCCGTTAGCAATCGCCGCGAAGGCGCGGGCGATCTGCAGGGGGCTCGCCTGTAGCCCGGCCTGCCCGAAGGAGAACTGGGCCACGTCCCCGCCGTAGCGCAGAGCCGGTAGGTTTCCCGCCCCCTCCGGCGCCCCTGGGTAGAGCCCGGCGGGCTCCCCCAGCCCGAACCGCTGGGCCGCTTCCAGCAGGCGCTCACCGCCCAGCCGCTCCAGCCCGACCTTAATGAAGGTGATATTGCACGACTGCCCCAGCGCCTCCGCAAAGGTGATCCGGCCGTGCCCCTTCCCCGGCTCCCCGAAGCGCATATCCCCCAGCTCATAATGGCCAGTGCACACAAACTCCTCATCGAGCGAGACGAGCCCGGAGTCCAGGGCTGCCGCCGCCACGATCGCCTTGAAGACCGACCCCGGCTCATACGCCTGCAGCGCCCGGTTGATCAGGGCGCCGTCTCCGCCCCCGGGCAGGTCGGCCTGGTCATAGTCGGGCCGGGAGGCGATCGCCAGCGGTTCGCCGGTCTTGACATCCAGCACAACCACCGCCCCACGCAACGGCCCACCGGTCGGGTGAAGCGTCTGGTCCAGCACCTGCTCCACCCGCTCCTGAATCCGCCGGTCGATCGTGGTCAACAGGTCATAGGGCTCCTTCCCCGCCTCGGGCATTCGGGCTGAGACCCTCCCGCCGAAGAGCGGACTCTCCCGGCCATCGAAGGTGGCGGAGAGCACGGGCACACGCTCGCCCGCCAGCTGCTGCTCGAAGGCCAGTTCAAGCCCCTGCTGCCCCCCCTGGTCGTTGGCGTAGCCCACCAGGTGGCGGGCCAGCGACTCCAGCCCGTACCGGCGGCCCACCGGCCCCGACCCAACGCCGGGGAGCCCCAGCGCCTCCACCTCCGCCGCCTCTTCCCGGGTCAGCCCCTCCAGCACCCACCGCGGCTCATGCCCCTTCCCTGCCCGCTCCAGGAGCAGCTCAACACGCTCCTTCCCCAGGAGCGGCTCCAGCGCCCGCCGCACCACCGCCGCCCCCGGCAAGAGCTTCGGGAAGACGGCCACCCCAAAGCTGGACTCGGGATCGGTCAAGGGCTGACCGTTCCGGTCCAGGATCTGCCCCCGGCGCATCTGCAGGGGGAGGGTCTGGGTCCGCTGCTGGTAGGCCTTGCGGGAGAGCGCTTCGCTCTGCTGAATCTGCAGCGTGAAGAGCCGGTAGCCCAGCGAACCCAGCATGACCAGGCTGATCACACCCAGCCAGAGCATTCGTTGGGCCATTCTGATCCGCGTCCGCATAAGAGAAACACCTCAGGGGTACTCTCCCCCGAGGTGTGCTGCTTTATGCATTCTGTCTACTGGTTCTTGTTTGCCTCCGCCTGGGCGACGTTGGCGTTGTGCTCATCCAGCGTCTGGCTGAAGTAGTGCTCGCCGGTGCCATCCGCCTTGGCGACAAAGAAGTAGTAGTCGTGCTCCTCCGGGTAGAGGACCGCATGGATCGAGTCCTCGCCAGGGGCGCCGATCGGCCCCGGCGGCAGACCGGGGTGCATATAGGTGTTGTAGGGCGTATCGATCGCCAGGTGCTCATAGAGCAGCGCCTCGCCGCGCGGCAGATCGATCCCATAGTAGACGGTCGGGTCGGCCTGTAGCAGCCACTCCATCTTCAGCCGGTTGAGGTAAACCCCGGCGATCCGCGGCCGCTCCGCCGCCACCTGTGCCTCCGCCTCCACGATCGAGGCGAGGGTGACCACCTGGTGGACCGAGAGACCAAGCGCCTCTGCCCGCTGGCGGTACTCCGCTGTCCAGACCTGATCGAACCGCTCCTGGAGCATCGCCACGATCTGCTCAACCGTAGCGCCCTTCCGGTACTCATAGGTGGCGGGGAAGAGGTACCCCTCCATTGGCTGAGCGAGAGCGGCGCCCTCCGGCAGGTACGGATTCGAAGCTACCAGGGCGCGCACCGCCGCCAGGAACTCCTCCGGCGAAGCAACCCCCTGCTCCGCCAGGGCGTCGGCCATCATCTGCACCGTCAGCCCCTCGGGCAGGGTGAACTTGTAGGTGATAAACTCCCCACGGATCAGCTTCTCCAGGATCTGATCGGGCGTCATCGCGGCGGAGAACTGGTACTCCCCCGACTTCAGTTGGGCGTCTAGCTCGCGATAGCGAGTGTAGTAGCGGAAGAAGGTCGGATCCTTGATCAGCCCACGCTCGTGGAGGAGATTGGCCACCTCTACGGTGCCCATGCCCGGTGGGATCTCCACCTCCACCACTTGCTGGGCGGCCGGATCGACCGGTCCGAGCATGGCGGTGACCCAGCGTTGCCCCCACCACCAGGCGCCAAGCAGCCCGACGCCCAGCAGGAGCAGCACCACGATCCACGCCTTGCGACTGGGTTTGTTCGCGACCTGCGCCAACCGAGTTCCCCCTTCACATTCGTCTTCCGCCCCGTTACTTCGACACGCGGCGGAGCCCATCCTCTTCGGCGGGCATGCCCCGAAAGAGAAGAAGCCCCCCAACCGGAGGGCTTCCTGCATGCTACTTCTCGGTCTCCTCGTCGTAGGTCTCCTCGTCGAGGAGCTCCTCCCACGCCTCAGCGACCCGCTCGAACTCATCCTCGTTTTCGATCTCCACGAGGATATCCTCGCCGTCCTCCTGATCGATCCGGAGGATCACGGCCTCCTCGGCCTCCTCCTCGCCATCCATGGGCAGGAGAATGGCGTAGTCCTTCTCGTCGACCTTGATTACCTGGACGATAGAAAACTCGTGCTCGTTGCCGTCTTCATCGGTCAAGACGATGATTTCCTCGTCGCCGTGCTCGTGCTCATGATCATGTCCGTCGTGCTGGTGGCCCACCGAGATCACCCCGATCCACAAGATACCCCCATTTTACTGGAGGCCCGTTACCATGTCAAACCAGGAAACCTTACGATCCCTAACAATCCTCGCCCGATGTAGCCGTCCGCTTCCGGGCGGCAAGTCCATCGAGGTAGCCCTGTAAGATAACGGCTGCCGCCATCTTGTCGATGACCTGCTTCCGCTTGGCCCGACTTACGTCCGCCTCCAGGAGGATCCGTTCCGCTGCCATGGTGGTCAGCCGTTCGTCGTAGGGTTCCACCGGCAGGGATGAATGATCCGCCAGCGCCTCCATGAACGAGCGGGTGAGCTCTGCGCGTGGGCCGTAGGTGCCGTTCATGTTGCGCGGCATACCCACCACCCAACGCTCCACCCGGTGTGCCCGGGCGATCTCCGCCAGCCGGTTCAGGTCGTGCTCCAGCGACTTGCGCCGGATCACCTCCAGCCCCTGGGCAGTCCAGCCCATCTCGTCGGAGAGGGCGACCCCAATGGTCTTGTCCCCTACGTCCAGCCCACCAATACGCAAGGATCTCACCTCCCAGGTGCGGGTATGCGTGCCCGTGGCTTCAAGAGTTGCGCCAGGGCGACGCCAGAGAGGAAACCGTTGATATGCGCCCAAAAGGCGACGCTCTGGGTCATGTCGCGAAACCAGAGCGGAGCCAGGCCGCTGGCCAGCTGGACCAGGAACCAGAGGCCCAGGTAGGCCCATGCCGGGACCCGGACTGCGGGCACAAAGAAGCCGATCGGCACCAGGGTGAGAACCCGGGCCCGGGGGAAGAGCAGAATGTAGCCGCCCAGCACGCCAGCGACCGCTCCCGAGGCCCCGATCGTGGGGACGAGCGAGTCCGGGTTGGCCAGGACATGGGCGACATTGGCCAGAAAACCGCAGAGCAGGTAGAAGAGCAGGAAGCGCCACCGCCCAAGCCTGTCCTCCACGTTGTCACCGAAGACCCAGAGGTAGAGCATGTTGCCCACCAGGTGGCCCCATGATCCGTGCAGAAAGATCGCGGTGAACATGGTGAGCAGAGGCCACCCACCGGCGCCAGTCCAGTAGGCCGGGGTCAGGGCGTACGCCGGGACCACGGCAAAGGTGGCGAGCAGGCGCATTGCCATCTCCCCGCTGGCCATCTCCAAGAGGAAGACGACGAGGTTGATCATGACCAGCGTCATGGTGACCACGGGCCGGCGGCGAAGGCCGGGGCTGTCGCGCAATGGAAAGACCACAACCAATTCCTCCCGGAGTGTACCGCATCGCAGACAGGATGTAAATAGCATATCTCGCCGAGCGGCGACTCACTCTATGGGGGAACGGAGGTGCTTTCCATGAAACTGCGTGACCTGATGACTAAGAATGTGCGTACCTGCCGCCCCGACTCCCCTGTGACAGAGGCCGCCCAGATCATGGCCGATGTGAACTGCGGCGCGGTTCCCGTCTGCGAGGGCGACAAGTGTGTGGGCATGATCACCGACCGGGATATCGTCCTCCGGGTGGTGGCCAAGGGGGAGGATTTCCAGACCGTGACCGTCCGTGATTGCATGACCACCCCGGTGATCACCGCCACCCCTGACACCAGTGCGCAGGATGCGGCCGAGATCATGGCCAACAAGCAGATCCGCCGCCTTCCGATCGTGGAGGGGAACCGGCTCTGCGGGATCGTCGCCCTGGGCGACATGGCGACCGTCCGGATCCATGTAGATGAAGCCGGGCAGGCGCTCTCGAACATCTCGGAACCGGCCCAGCCAGGGGCTCACTAAGGCGCGTTATGTACCCCGGCCTCCAGTGGTTTCATACCATAGACCGGGGTGCTCGCGATGTGCAAGTCCACCGCAACCGTCAATATCGACACCGAGTTCCGGGTGGAGCCCGGCTGCCCCCGGGAGGGAGACCTGCACTGCAAGGTGGTGCGGGCGGAGTGTGCGATCATCGATCGATGTGACCGCTGGCTCACCTTCAAGCTCCGGCTGCTCCTGAAGCTCCGGGTGGAGTCCTGCCGCTGTGACGACGCCTGCACCTTCCTCAAGGAGATCGTCGTCAAGGAGACGATCTGGGTGGATGGTGGCTGGTGGGCAGAGGGCTGCGAGGTGAAGGCGGCGGTCTGCAAGTGTGTGCTCCACCGGGGCAAGGCGCACTGCAACGCCACCGCCCTCCTCCAGTTCTGCCTGCGGCCGGAGCATCATCATGCCTGCTGCTGTCACAGGCGCCTGTGCTCATGCTGAACGAAAACGAGGAGCGGGGTGAACCCCTGCTCCTCGTTTTTGGGTGGATGGTGCCTGTGGCGGGACTAGCCCACGAACAGCAAGACCAGGCCGAAGACGACCGCCATGGCTCCGAGAATCCGGTTGACGACCAGCATGGCGTCGCTGGGTTCGACCTGCTTGAGCCGCCACCCCTCCCGCATGTACCAGGCCTGGCGGGGGAAACCCAGGTGGAGCACCCCGATTCCTACGATAAAGAGCGCCGCCCATGCCGGGATCGACCGCTCATCCTTCGGGGGATGTATCTGCTGCCAGATTGCGTAGGCTTCATCGGCCTTTCGCATGTCGGCATCGGTCATCTCCATCGGTCCCGCGAGCGATGAAGCATTGCCACTGATCGTCCGGATCAGCTCCATGCCGCTGGGAAGGGTGAAGGTGATCTCGTTTCCCTCGGCGGTAACCAGGACGACCTCTCCACTTTGGAGGGTCACCTCTTCTGCCGTAGCTGCGAGCGCTGGTGCCATGACGGAGAGCAAGAGCAAGGAGAGCAGAGCGATTGCCGATCTGACGCGCCGCATAGGTCCACTCCTTCCATACCGGGTAGACGCGAGCCGGGGCACAAAAGGTTCGAAGACGGCGCCAAGGAGTGGTCGCTACGGCAGGTGGGAGGCAACATGCCAGAGGGTCGGTGCCAGCAGGTTGCCCGTCCGCCGGAAGACCAGACCAAAGGCAAGGCCGAACATCCCCTGGCTCACAATGCCGAAAGCGGCGGCGGCCAGGTAGTCCCCCCCGAAGCTGCCCAGGTTCGCCCCCGTGTGCCAGAGCCCGAAAAGCAGGGCCTGTATGACCATCGCCCACTCCGCTCCCATGAGCCCTTCCAGCCGGGTCTGCAGGGCGCCACGCCAGAGGAACTCCTCGCTGAACCCATTTTGCAGCAGGCTGTTGAAGGCGCGCATTCCGAGGCGTGCCGGCCCGGGTGACCCGGTGACGATAAACTCCACCAGGGCGTAGAGGAGAAAGGGTGCGGACCAGAGCAGCCCGACCACCCAGGACCGCCGCCCCGGTGCCAATCCGAGATCGCCAAGCCTGACCCCCATCATCAGGAGCAGTGCCCCGGGGATCAGGACCATGAGCGTCGGATTGACAATCAGAAAGCCCCAGCCCGGCAGTCCGAAGCTCTGCCCCCGGTTGACCAGCCAGCCCCACACGGCGGTCACCAACACCAGGGCAAGGGGCGGTAGCAGGTGGAGCCACCCACGCCTGGGTCCTACGGGCATAGCAGGCGGCGGGGTGGGCGTCAGCCTCACCGTGATTGCGCCGAGGCCGATCGCGATCACCGCCACGACCGCTTGGGACAAGAGGTTCGCCCCATGACCCTGCAGACCAACCACCCCCGCGGCGACCAACCATAGGAGTCCAAAGGTGAGGTATGCACCGTGTACCCTGGAACGGGAGCCCAATCTGGAACGCCGCGCAGGCTCAGAGATCATGCAGAACGACCCTCTCTTCCGGCAAGTTCGAACGAATGAAGAAGAAGAACGGGCGGGATTACTCCCGCCCCTCCTGCCGTTCCAGATAGCTGCGCACCAGTTCCTCCAGCAGTTCGTCGCGCTCCAACCGCCTGATCAGGTTGCGCGCCCCCTGGTGACTGGTAATGTAGGTCGGATCGCCGGAGAGCAGGTAGCCGACGATCTGGTCGATCGGGCTGTACCCCTTCTCCTTTAGTGCTGCGTGAACCTTGCGCAACACATCCGCCGGGTTCCGATCCTCCGGCTTGTTGCGCCAGAATACGGTCTTGTCGTTCGCGTCGGGCATGGTAACACCGCCCTCCATAAAGAACAGCCGTGTGCGACTGTCACTCCGATTCGTTCATATGGGTATTCTCCCCAACGGGAGAACAATCCTTTCGATCCTGCGATCCTCCAAGCATTCTTCCCGGCAGCCAAATCAGCCATGCAGAGGGGGCTAGAGTGCGGCCAGCCGCTCACGCTCCCGGGCGGCGAACTCCTCCCGGGTTATGCCCATGACCAGGATATCATGGTACCGGGTGCCGCGCAGGAGCGCCTGCCGGCGCACCCCTTCCCGCACGAAGCCGACCTTCTCATAGCTGGCGATCGCCCGGGCGTTGAAGTCAAAGACATGGAGTTCCACCCGGTGCAGGTCCAGCGGTCCGAAGGCCTCCCGCAGGGTGATCCGGAGGGCGTCGGAGCCGTAGCCCTTCCCCCAGTGGGTCTTCTCACCGATAAAGATCGTCAGCATGGCGCTCCGGTTCCGCTCACTGATCCGCCAGAGCCGGACCACCCCGATAAAGCGCTGTCCTTCATCGAGAATGGCCCACTCGGTCCGCGGGGCCAAGCCCTGTGCCCAGATACTGATCGCCAGCGAGACGGGGCCCGGGACGGGGCCCGACTGCTCCTCGTAGAGCAGCCAGGCCACCTCCGGGTCGGTCATGAAGCGATGAAGGGCTCGGGCATCGCCGGGGCGCATGGGGCGTAAGCCAGCCTTCTGCCCCCAGAGGATCCCCTCCATCGGCGTTCGCTCCCCTCGTGTTGCTGCGTGGATACGCCCGGGACGTGGGTCGGACCAGGCCGGACTGACCGGTGCGGTCGGACCGGGCCGGGGCTATACCCCGACCTGTTCGCTGACCAGCCGGACGACGGCGTTCAGCGCCTCGCCAAGCTTCGCCGGATCCTTGCCGCCGGCGGTCGCCATGTCCGGGCGCCCACCGCCGCCGCCGCCGCAGATCTGGGCAACCCCCTTGATCAGGTTGCCGGCGTGCACCTTGCCCATGAGGTCCCGGGTGACCGCCGCGACCAGGTTCACCTTCCCCTCGCCCGCCACGGCGCCCAGGACCACCACGCCCGAGCCGATCTTGTCACGGATCGCGTCGGTCATGTTCCGAAGGTCATCCATGGTGGCGACCGGCGCGGTGCCGGCGACCACCTTGATCCCGGCGACCTCCTTCGCCTTGCCGATCAGGGTGTCGGTCTCACCTGCTGCCAACTTCGCCCGGAGCTGCTCCAACTCCTTCTCCAGCTCCTTGACCCGGCCGCGCAGCTGCTCCTGCGCATCGGCCTGCTTCTCCTGGACCTCCTGCATGTGCCGGATCACGCCCGACCCGGTCACCGCCTCCAGGCGGCGGACACCCCCGCCGATGCCGGACTCCGAGACCACCTTGCAGAACTGGATCTGGCTGACGTTCTTGACATGGCAGCCGCCGCAAAGCTCGCGGGACCAGCCGTCGCCAACGGTCACCACGCGGACCACGTCGCCGTACTTCTCGCCAAAGAGCGCCATGGCGCCCATCGCCTTGGCCTCATCGATCGGCATCTCCCGCCAGGTCACATCCGCCGAGCGCTCGATCTCACCGTTGACGATCGACTCCACCGCCGCGATCTGCTCCTGGGTCATGGGACCGGTGTGGGTGAAGTCGAAGCGGAGCCGGTCGGGGGCGACGAGGGAGCCCGCCTGGTGGACATGGGTGCCCAGGATCTCGCGCAGCGCCTTGTGGAGCAGGTGGGTCGCTGTATGGTTCTTCTGGATCGCCAGGCGGCGCTCCTCATGGACCGTGGCGGTCACCTGCTGCCCCGCTTCGAGGAAGCCCTGCTTCACCGTGCCGGCGTGCAGGAAGTGGCCAGAGGGCAGCTTCTTGCAGTCCTCCACCTCCACCACGAGGCCGGATGCGGTCAGGGTGCCCGTGTCGCCCACCTGTCCGCCGCTCTCGGCGTAGAAGGGGGTCTGATCCAGGACGATCACCACCGAGGAGCCGGTACCCGCACCGGTCGGGTTACCCTCCTCATCATAGACGGCGAGGACCTTGGAGTCGGTGGTCAGGGTGGAGTAACCCAGGAAGCGGGTCGGGGCCACCTCGCTGAGGCTGCCCGCGATCCGGGACATGGACTCCGCGATATAGGAGACATCGCGGGCCGCACGGGCACGGGCCTTCTGCTCCGCCATGGCGGTGTTATAGCCCGCCTCATCCACCGAGAAGCCCTGCTCACGGGCGACGTCCCGCACGATATCCAGCGGGAACCCATAGGTGTCGTAGAGGACAAAGGCGTCCTGACCGGAGATGGTGGACTTGCCGTCCTGCCGCATGTTGCGCAGGATCTCCTCCAGCCGGTTCATGCCCTGCTCCAGGGTGCGGAAGAAGCGCTCCTCCTCCCGGCGCAGCTCGTCCTGAATGGTGGCGAGGTTGTCGCGCACCTCGGGGTAGGCGTCGCCCATGACCTCGGCCACCGCCTCCGCCACCTTGTAGATGAACGGCTGGGTGAAGCCCAGGGAGCGCCCGAACCGGACCGCCCGGCGGATGATCCGGCGCATGACATAGCCGCGCCCCTCGTTGGAGAAGCGGACACCGTCGGCGATCAAGAAGGTGCAGCAACGGGTGTGGTCTGCGATCACTCGGAAGGGAACCGCCTCGGGTCCCTCCTTGTAGGTGGCGCCGGAGAGTTCGGCGATCCGGGTGAAGATCGGCTTCCAGAGGTCGATCTCCCAGTTGGACCAGACCTCCTGCATAACGGTCGCCATGCGCTCCAGGCCCAGGCCGGTATCGACACCGGTCCGCTCCAGGGGGAGAAGCCCCTCGGTGGTCTGGTTGAACTGCATGAAGACGTTGTTCCAGAACTCACGCCAGCGGTCGCAGCCGCAGGTGGCGATCGAGCAGCCGTCGGGGTGGTCGCAGGAGTGCTCCGCCCCCATGTCCCAGAAGATCTCGGAGCAGGGACCGCAGGGGCCGGTGTCGCCCATGCGCCAGAAGTTGTCCTTCTCGCCCAGGCGAATGATCCGGTCGGCGGGGACGCCCACCTGCTTGTTCCAGATCTCAAAGGCCTGGTCGTCATCCTGGAAAATGGTGACCCAGAGCCGGTCGGTGGGCAGGCCGAGCCACTGCGGGGAGGTGATAAACTCCCAGGCGTAGGCCAGGGCGTTGTCCTTGAAGTAGTCGCCGAAGCTGAAGTTGCCCATCATCTCGAAGAAGGTGTGGTGCCGGGCGGTGAAGCCGACCTCCTCCAGGTCGTTATGCTTGCCGCCTGCACGGACGCACTTCTGGGCGGTCACGGCCCGGGAGTAGTCCCGCTTCTCCATGCCAAGGAAGGTATCCTTGAACTGGTTCATGCCGGCGTTGGTGAAGAGCAGGGTCGGGTCGCCGTGGGGGACCAGGGAGGAGCTGGGAACGTGGGTGTGTCCCTTGGACTTGAAGAACTCGACGAACGCGGTGCGGATCTCGTTGCCCGACATGTACTTGGGCATCTGTGGAACCCCCTTTGTGAAATGGCGGAAAGCGAAAATGAAAACCCTCGCCTCTGACGCTTGTTGACGCGTCAGGGGCGAGGGCTTGCTGCCTTCGCGGTACCACCCTGATTGAGCCGGGAATGGCTCACCTCGGTCCAGTGGTAACGGCATGGTGGCCGGCCCAGCCTGGACGTACCAGGATCGTACGCTTCGGTGGGCCCCTCGGGGGTGGCGCCGATCCTGCCTGCGCAGGCACCCTTTCAGCCGGTGGGGTGCCCTCTCTTGGCGAGGCGATTCAGCAGGTGAATCAAGGATCGTACTTCCCGTCTTCGGGCGGGGCAAGATGAACTTACCAGTGAGTATACCCATCTACCGGGCCAGCGTCAAGCCAGTTGAGGCGAGATTCGTGGGGCTCTGCCGCTGCCTGGCAACGCCTCGGCTACTCGGCGGCCGGGCCGCCCTGGGTGCCGGGGCCGTTGGGGTGGGTTCCCGGGGCCTGGGCCTGGTTGCCTGGGGTTTGGGTCGGGGCCCCCGTCTGGCCCGCCTGTGCGGCCTCCTGCTTCGCCTTGTTCTTCTTCTGCTGCCGCTTGCGTGAGTCGGCGTCCTGCAGTTTGTGCTGCTTCATGTTGAGCACGATCACCGATCCAGCCCGCGGGTGGTTCCGGTAGAACTTGACCTCGACTCGGCGTGTGAACCCCTCCGGCGTGGCCCAGCCAGCGGCGACGAGGAGCTCCTGCATGGACCAGCGGGCCGAGGCTTCCCGGGCGCTCCAATCCACCTTGACGACATGGGGATCGCCCGACTTGTACTTGGCCAACGGGTAGGCCATGAAGGACTGGAAGGGGGCGCTGAAGACGATGTGGAGCGCCTCAAACTGGGTGGATGGCAGCTTCCGATCCACGGCAGCCTGTTGCAGGTCGCTCCGGCAGGCCGCATTCGTCTCGACCCGTCCGACGGCGGAGATATCGGCCCAGGGGCCGGGCTGCCCGGGCCGGAGAATGCGTGTGGGCTCGGGGGTGAGCGTCTGGAATGTGTCGAGCATCGCATCCAGGTCAGGGAAGGAGTTCGGGTCGTTCGAGGCGGCTGCCTCACCAAACAGGGGGGGATTGTTCGAGCTGGTCAGGGCATGGGCAGTGTCGGGCGCTGCCGGCTGGGGCCCCGTGGCCTCCGGCGCACCTGGGGTCGCTCCGGTTCCTTGGGACAGGGTGACCTCCACCTGGTTCTTCGGGGCTGACGCCTTCTTCTTGGGGTTTGCGGGCATCTTCTCCGCCTCCTCGTGCAGTCTGGCCGGTTGGTAGATGGTGGCCGCTACATACGAGTGGTCTGATCTGTTCAGGGTCTCACACGGCTGCAGGAAGAAGGATTCGCTACCTCTCCTCGATTCTCCTCCAATTTCAGGACAAATTTCCATATACTTCTATGATCGGACGATCAGATGGGCTGACATCTCGGTGCGGGCACTTTTCGCCTCGCCCCCGTTCACGTGCAAGCCGCCGTGACCCCTCTCGACCCGCTCGTGACCCTTCGCCGACCCGCCCGTGACCCTTCGCCGACCCGCCCGTG
>Ga0196970_1000447_pt1 | contig 48044 bp, 42 predicted proteins | sample S1v_513CmetaG_FD_148672 | JGI IMG/M metagenome (GOLD analysis project Ga0196970, IMG submission 148672) | Soil microbial communities from Anza Borrego desert, Southern California, United States - S1+v_5-13C | ecosystem: Environmental > Terrestrial > Soil > Desert | place: USA: California... | reverse complement strand
CCGATAAGCGGATATTCATCTTCACCTACGGCCGTGGAGCCTGGGCAGCTTCGTTCCCCCCACCTGCTTCTGTAAATGACCCGTCTGCACAAACAACTTTGACGGTGTGGCCCAACCCTACTAAAGACGTGCTGCATGTTGCAGTACCTCAAATCACCCGGAGTAGTACACTGAAGATATGGTCTGCCGATGGACGGCTGCAGAAGTCAGTAACTAACCTGCAGCACACACCACACTCAATAGACATAGGACACCTGCCGCCCGGCAACTATGTTGTTGCACTATATGAAGGCAACAAGCGCCTAAGGACAGCGAAGGTGGTAAAGCACTAGTAAGGGTTACGTGTTCGTTCAGAGGACCGTAAGCATTTAAGGAGCGTCTCTTATATTTCGGATTTTATATGGCGATTGCACTACCGGCGTAAGACTAAAGCTCAAGCTGGTATCAAGCTGGTATCAAGCTAGTATTAAGCTAGTATAGAGTATGGGGAGAGTATCAGAGAGATCCCAAAGATCTATCATCAAGTTTAGTTCACGGGAGCAAGTCGGGACCGCAGAAGTCTATACAAAAACCTCAGAACCTTATTAAAGATCAGGTCAAAACAAATGCCGGCGGCGATCGCGCCTAAGGTGGCAATGCACAGGCCATTCAGCAGACCTGTCGGCAACCATTCTACTATATGCAGGAAGAAGGTAGCAGCATACGCTAGAGCCAATGAAAGCGCCACGAAAGAAAGTCTGGTAAACCATCTTACTCCTTTTTGTAGTGACCTGCTGTATAACCCTATCGCTAGAGATAGCGATACCACCCCGGTCGCCATAAGAATACCTACTATTGCAATCAGGAAGGCACAAAGAAGAGCTCCCAAAGTGAAGGCAATGCCAAATGCCACCAGTGCCATCATCATCAACATAAAAAGCCCGGGATCACTTTCCATAGTATCTGCTACCCCAGCGGCAGCATAGGTAAGCATTGGTAGGAGAAGGAAGGTAAATAGGATACAAAGTTGTCTCACGCATATAAAGATATGACAGATCTGCACGCCAGGAAGACGAAAAGGTTTAATATTTAAGCATCAGCACCCGGCTACGGCACCGCCATTTTGAAGATCCAGTCAACATCCAATGTAGATTCAGTCATGATCCAGTGTGTCTCGCCCCACGCACCTGGAATTTGGTATTTCTCTCCCCAGGTTTTACACTCCCGCGACCATTTTCCGCCTCTCTTGCCGTAATTTCCATATCTTATCACTTACCCATTCGGCACATGCTCCACACACCTAAGTATCATTTCACTATCGCGCGACAGGCAGACCTGCTGGCAGATATGGACCTATGGGAACGGGCAGAGGAAGGGGTGTTCGAGCCTGGGCATTTCCATTCTTATTATGAGATACTCATTTTTAAGATTGGTGGAGGCACACACCAGATGGGTAATGACATCTACGCAGTAGATGACTACTCTGTGCATATCCTTACGAATAACACCTTCCACGAGCTCAAGAGAACAATCGAGACTGACGGGTTCGAGATCATCTTCTCACAGGTGTTTCTGGAGCAGCTCCAGCAGTTCGACAGGAAGACGAATTATATCCAGTACTTCTCAGAGTCAAGGGTACTGAACTTTGACGGCGAAGAGTTCAGTCAGCTCCAGGTCTACTTCGATGAGCTTATCAAACATAAAGACAACCAATCCTTTTTCTGCAACCTTGTCTCCCTCATCCTGCTCAAGCTCATCTCCAGCAGCCGGAATGAACACAAGGGCACAGCCAACATTACATTCGAGAAGGCTGTACTCGGCCTGCTCAACAAGCACTATAAAGAAAAGCAGACACTGGAGTTCTATGCAACAAAGCTGAATATGAGCCTGAACACCTTTCAGCGTCATACCAAGTCCGCCTTCGGCAAAAGCATCATAGAGCTGCAGAACGAGAAGATCCTGCAAGAGGTAAAGTACCTGCTCACCAAGAGCGAGGTATCTATCAAGGAGATCTCCCTCGACTTTAGCTTCACAGACGAGTCCCACTTCACCCACTTCTTCAAGAAGAACATAGGGGTTTCGCCTTCAGCATTTCGTAGGACTGTACTGACTAGTAGCAAATACTAAATCCTAATATCTAAATACTAAAATTTAAATCCTAATCTCTAATTTCTAAATCCTAAACAAAGGAGTAAGTCTTAAGCGGATGAAAAGCCTCTTTAGGATTTAGAAATTTGTATTTAGAATTTCCCTCCGTTTAGCATTTAGATATTAGTATTTTGAATTTCTCCTGAGTTGATTATACAAGAGAATGGCCTTTCTTTACAACTAACCCCGTTGCCCATCGTCGATCTTCGTAAGGAACTAAAACCTTGCAAGGATGAGACGGATAATGCTACTTTTTACGACCTTCTGCTTTTGTATTACCACCACCCACGCTCAGTGGATTAATCAGAATGCAGGCTTCACCAACAGGACTTTAGGCTTTTACGAGATCTCCATAGTAGACAAGGATATCGTCTGGGCTATTTGCTATGATGGCATCGGCGGACTGATGGGGCCGGCCCATGTGCTCGACTTTATCCGCACCACCGATGGCGGCACCACATGGATGCCAGGACAGGTGGGCACCGACAGCAGCCTTGCCTTCTCCAACATCTGCGCCCTCAGCGCTACAGAGGCATGGGTGGCCATGCACAAGTTCGACCTGTCCACAGGCGGCGGAGTGTTCCATACCACAGATGGTGGTACCACATGGACGCAGTCAGGCGTAGGCACCATCTTCGACAATAACTCCTTTCCCAACTTCGTCTGGTTTAAAGACCCCATGAATGGTATAGCGGGTGGCGATGCCAATGGTGGTTACTTCGAGATACATACTACCACCGATGGCGGCGCTACCTGGACAAGGACCCCGCAGGCCAACGTACCACCCTTTGTTACTAACGGGGGCGCCGGCTGGTTCGATGGCTTCTGCGTGCTAGGCGACACCGTATGGTTCGGCACGAATAGGGGACAGATGTATAAATCTACAGATTTCGGGCAGACCTGGTCGGTAAGTACGGTATCGCCTCAGGGCTATACAGTGTATGAGATTGCCTTCCTGGATGATGGTCAGCATGGCCTCACCCATGTGCGGTCTGGCTCAGCCACTATGCTTTTTGCCACTGCCGATGGCGGCGCCACCTGGACACAGCGCACTACCCACCCCAAGTGGAAGCAGAGCAAGCTTACCGCAGTGCCGGGTACCAACAGGTTTGTGTCCACCTCGGTCACCGCCAACAGGGGATCTGCTTACTCTATTGATAATGGGCTGACCTGGGTAGAGATTGATAATGCCACACCCAAAGCAGCCTGCCGCTTCCTGGACAGTACCACCGGCTGGGCAGGAGGATACTTCAATGATGTACCCGGAGTTGCTCCCATATCCGGCGGCATATACAAATGGGATCCCACCACGCTGAGGGTAGTCAATATAAACCCGGCTAAGGCTGCCACCGTTTACCCCAATCCCGCTACAGACAAGATCACGATCAGTTTTGCAGACAACCGCTCAGGCCATAGCCTCCGCTTTTACAACGCTGTAGGCAAGCTGGTGAAGGAGGTGGATGGAGTTACCTCAGGAGAGATAGACATAGCTGCCCTCCCGGGCGGACTATACTTTATCAGGTCAGCTAGTGATGCAGGTGTAAGGCTGAAGTTCATCAAGCAATAGTTTTATAAGCCAATGTTAGTTATAGAGGCGCTCCTTTTGGGGTGCCTTTTGCTGCGTCCCTTAGGATTTATGGCAGGCATTTGGAATATCCAGTTGCCACCTACCTATACACCATCGTTCCTCCCATCCTGCGCTGCGATTTGGTTGTCATTATGGAGTAATGGTATACACCTCCCGGCATATCCGACAGGTCAATTCTTTCACTTAACGGCTGCGACTTCACCTTTTGCCCCGGACCGTTATAGACTTCAATGGTGCCAGTTTCCTCCCTGCCGGGAAATGCAACGGTGAACCTGCCGTCATACGACGGATTAGGGTACACCTGTACTTCGCTTGTGCGGACCGAAACATCGGTCACATCCAGCGGATCACATAGCAGATGCTCCCCCGAAAGAGATGCCACCGGCAGGTTAACAGCCACTGACGTGCCCCCTGAGTCGACAGTAATGGGAATATCAGCCGAGGGTATAGAAATGCTTTGCGACCATAAGTTGATTATTGCGTCATCACAGCTATGCCCCGATGCATCAGTCTTAATAAGGGAAGCTGTAGCCGCACCATCACTAACAGACCCTGTAATGGCATACCCCCCGTCATCGGTCTGTTCTATAGCAAATGTCGGATAACGGTTGCCTGCTATATATGTTCTCGCCCAATAGACAAAACCATTTGCATTTGTTTTCAGTCCCAGCCCCTTATTGTTATCCACTGCTCCAAAGCCTATCCTCCCGGTCAATATAAAACCTCCGTCATTAGTCTGCATAACGCTGCGGGCATCATCATGTCCGGGCGCGCCATAGGTTTTCGCCCAAACGATACTTCCTGCGCTATCGAGTGAGATCAACAGTATGTCTGTAGAGTCGCAGTTATAGCCATCGGTCCCTCCCGCCAGCATCACACCGTTATGGCTGGTAGCTGTTATCCCGTAGGCGAATTCATCATCTGGCCCGCCAATGGTTTTAGCCCAGAGAAAGTTACCCTCCTCATCAGCCTTCAACAAGATTATATTAAACCCGGAAGTGTCAACCTCCTTAAATCCCAGGAAAACATGTCCGCCGTCAGCGGTCCTGCATGCACCTGTAAATCCAATCTCAAAGGGAAGCTGAAAAAGTCTGCCCCATATTACCTCTCCCAGGCTATCCGTCTTCACAAGATAGCACCTTGACAAGGTGGCTGTGGGAGTGGTGAGACTGTTTTCTCCTGCTATCGTATAGCCATGGTCTTCATCTTCGTGTACAATTAAGCCGCCCGAACTGGTACCTGCCATACCAATGGATTTATTCCATGACAGTATGCCAGACGAGGTAAATTTTGTAAGCATGATATTCCTGATGGATGGGCCGGTTACCTGGTTGCTGCCAACAGCAATATAGCCCCCATTATGCGTTTCTTGGGCATACTGGAACCTCTCATAGCTCCAGTGCTCCAGCTTTCGCCCCCATAGCATGTGCCCCATACTGTCTGTCTTGTATATTGCTGCATTCAGACTGGAATGGTATGCTGCTCCGGCCATAATATACCCTTTATCGCTGCACTTCTTAATACTCGAAAAATCGGGAAGCTGCCCAGAATAGGTTCGGATAAACTTTGTCTGGCACATGCCTTGTCCCGAAAGCAGGCAGCAAAAGATTAAGAGGAGTATGGTGGTTTTCATATTGCATTTAGTTGAGGCGGTAGTTGGAGCACACCATGGCAAAAGAGATTACATCCCTCCAGTCTTCATAAAGCAGCTCATGCGCACACTATCTGTAGGTGATGAAATACTCGTGGCCAGGAAGTCTGTAGCTGAGATCGTGGTAGAGGTACCCGCGACTTGCACAGTTGCGTTATTATTCTGCGCACCGGCGGAGATATAGGAGTGCCCTCCGCTAACAGTGGTAATGGCTACCTGGTTTGGTGCTACGGGGAAGTTGATAAGCTCATAACTACCCATGGTTGCAGGAAATCCATTGTAAAATTCAAAGACGATATCATGACCCGCAGAGTCCGTTGCAACTATGGAATAGTAGTTTCCGGAAACGTAGCTGGCGTATCCTTTGGGCCGGTACACGTCCTCCCTTATCTTCCAGTAGTTGCCCTGGCTTATCCGAAGTATCAGGTCATAAGTCCTGGTTGCCGCTTCACTTTCCGCTTTGATGGTTATGGGATAATCGCCAGGCGGGGCCAGTATATACACCTCCAGGTGCAGGGTGGTATGGAACGAGGGTGTGTCAGCCGTGGTACTAAAGCTCGCCGTAACACCCTGCGGCAAACCACTTACACTAAGACTTACTTCAATTTTGTTCCCATCCAGCTTCTTTGCCTCCAGGTTCAAGGAATCCTTTTGTCCGCTGATAATAGCAATGTCATGAACATTATTCAGTTCAAACAAGCGCAGTTCCGGTTCTTTCTTACAAGAGAAGACTGTGAGCACAGAAAGGGCGAGAATGTACAAGGTGGGTTTCATACCATATTTTCAGAAATATAATAAAAAATGCCGTGTTTAGAAGGTGCCCCTGGTTTTTAGCCTTTGCGCATATTGTCTCTTCCACATCGATGCCATTTTGAAGATCCAGTCAACATCCAGTATCCAATGAAGATTCAGTCATGATCCAGTTCAGACCAACCGGATCCGGTGACTTGTCCTGAAATAGGTTTACACCCGTTCTCGATGATCTTAGCGTTCGTTTACTTCGGTTTAAGTTGATCCTGATTTGTGTCAATCCAGTAAAAACATAAAGAGCCCTGGAAAGGGCTCTATATTATATAAGGAGAGAATGGAGACAGATGTAGGTGCCTGGTCGCTTTAGTGTGTTTTTGTTTGTTTGATGATGTAAAGATGCAGCGCGCTCTTTGCTCTTCCTTCAATATTGCACTCCTTAACAGCAGTATTGCAAGCTGTTAACCAGTTGTTGACTTGTTAGGAAAAAGAATACCCGGCGAGCGCCAACACGACGTCCCTTACTTTATCGGGCCTATGAGATCTGCGTGTCAGCTGAAGTTCATTTTAGCAATAGTTCTCTTTCATTACTGCCATATCAGACGCCCCATTTCGTGCGCCTATTATTTTAGTAGCAAACTTGACCAGGAGCTGACGGAGGAGCTGCCCTTGGGGTGAAGGCAAAGATGTAAGGTTAGCCGCCGGACGTCTTTCTTCAATTATTGTTTCTATTTATTTTCATACTATGATCACCATCCGACCCTTAGCAGGCACCAGCCTGGACCAAGTCTATGAAACGCGCAATGAAGCTTTCAAGGGTTATGTACGCTCCTGGACCAAAGCTGAGTTTGAAAGAATGCTGTTCAGGCGGGGCTACGTGGCTGCTCTGTCCTTTGGCGCGTTCGACGGAGAAAAAATGGTAAGCTTCACACTGAATGGCATAGGCAAATACCTGGGTAGACTTACCGCATATGATACCAGTACCGGCACTATTGAGGCATACCGCGGACAAGGGCTGGCAAGCGGGATTTTTGAGCATTCGCTCCCCTTTCTTAAAGAAGCGGGTGTGGAACAATACCTGCTGGAAGTGCTCCAGGATAACGAGTCCGCCATAAAGGTTTATAAGAAGGCTGGCTTCCAGATCACCAGGTCCTTCAACTATTTTCGCCAGGACATGGATAAGATTATGCTGTCACAGTCCAACTTACCTGCGGGCTTTTCAGTTCATTAAATAGAGCCGGGTTTCTGCGACGAGATGATGCAGATGTGGGATTTTCATTGCTCCTGGCAAAACAGCCCGGAGGCTATAGAACGCAATGCAGAGAGTTTCAGATGGTTCGGCGTATTTGACGAAAAGAACATCGCCGGCTACTGCATCATCGATCCCATTAGCGGGGACATCCCGCAGCTGGCTATAGCAAGAGCATATAGACGACAGCGAATAGGCTTCATACTACTCCGTGAAGCAATAAGGCATAATCAATATGGCTCAGTCCAGGTCATTAATACCGAGGCCACGTGTGAAGCAATAACAGCCTTCCTTGAAAGTGCAGGCATCCCGCTCAAAGGCACGCAGTATGAGATGATGAGGAGGGTGTAACAAGTAAACACTACTCAAACCGTAAAGCTTTTCAGGGCAAGACATTTAGAGGTGCTGAAAGGGCTTCACTGAGATCACAGTATGATTACACTGTGATAGCACTGAAAATTGAAACTCCTGACAGTTGCTAAGATGGTCAGGTATTGTGCAGTATATTGCACATGTCGTCTTTGTAATTTATCTTTGAAAACATAAAGCGGGGGCAACGCTATACAAACTGCACAATGATATGAATACTGGAAAGTACAGCCAGGCAATCAAGATTGGAGACCGGGTAACTTTTGATAATGATAGGGTAGCAGACTTCAAGGCTGAAACGAGTATGGATAATAAGGAAATTCAACAGTATCAGAAACTGGTACTGGCAGGAATAGACCAGGTAGGGGTGGTCAAAGGCTTTATGGGTAATCTCACTAATGTATCCTATCCTGATGGATGGGAGCTGCCGGTGCCGGCAAAGTATCTCGTCGTTCTTCCGAAGTCCGACGAGTAATAACAAAACCAATGATAGAAAAGTCCAGGATCACCAGCGAGTACATTCAGGAATTCAGGGAAAGAATCGGCAGTGAAATCCGCGCCATAAGGGAAAGCAGGGGGCTCAGCCAGGACGACCTTGCTGATATCATGGAAGTCCACCGCGCGACAATCTCTAAAATTGAAACAGGCAAGTTTGCTATATCTATAGACTACCTGGTGAAATTTGCATGGTACCTGGACTTTGAAGTATCTCTGCTCAGTAGGGGATAGGTTGTCTATTTGCCTCACCTTCCATTGTAGTAATTTTACCTAATGGCAGATGTGCATGATAAGGAGACGAGAAGCTACAATATGAGCATGATCAAAGGCAAGAACACCAAGCCGGAGATGATCGTTCGAAAATTCCTGCATGCAAATGGCTTTCGCTATCGACTTCATGTAAAGGACCTACCAGGTAAGCCAGATATTGTATTGCCTAAATACAAAACTGTAATATTTGTTCATGGCTGCTTCTGGCATGGGCATGCTGGGTGCGTAAAGGCAGCCCTTCCTAGAACACGACGAGAATGGTGGGAAAGCAAAATAGAGACCAATGCCAGAAACGATGAAACATCGCAACATAGACTTGAAGACAGAGGGTGGAAAGTAATTGTTATGTGGGAATGTAGTTTGCATAGTCGAACAATACACTATGCATTCCAAAGTTTGATTGACAAGTTACTTATGCGCGACTAACTACTTATTGACAAGTATTTTATCTTTGGTATAAAAATACTATAATGGCCCGAAGGAAAAAGCTATTAGCCGTGGACTTTTTCTGCTGCGCGGGAGGAGTTACGAATGGGTTTAGGAAGGCAGGAATTAATGTTTTAGGGGGTATTGACATTGAAGAAAACTATCGTGAAAGTTATCAGGTTAACAACCCTGGGTCTAAATTTATACGGGCAGATATAGCAAAGCTAAAACCCATAGATCTGCAAAAAAAGTTGCGGATAAAACGCAACATGGACAATCTCATTTTTGTCGGATGCAGTCCCTGTCAGTATTACACAATAATGCAGACAGACAAAACAAAATCCGCAAAAGGCAAGTTGCTTTTGGAAGAGTTTAGGAAGTTTGTCGCATATTTTTTGCCAGGTTTTATTTTCATAGAGAATGTCCCCGGCTTGGAAAGAAAGGGCGAGTCGCCGTTAGCCAACTTCAAAAAATTTCTTGAAGAAAATGGTTACGTGTTTTCTGACGACGTAGTTAACGCTGCTCATTATGATGTGCCTCAAAATAGAGTACGTTATGTTTTAGTTGCATCCAGGGTGAATAAGAAGATTTCCATCCCTAAAGGAAACACTAAGGTTCCAACGGTAAGGAAAGCTATCGGGGATTTTCCTCCGATACCTGCAGGCTATCGCGATGAAAAAGTCGAAAAAAAGCATTGGTCTGCAAAACTGCAGCCGATTAATATGCTGCGGATCCAAAATACCCCTCCTAATGGTGGAACGAGATTAGCATGGAAGAACAATGAACAGTTACAACTCAAATGTTATAAAGGTAAAGACGACACTTTTGTGGACGTTTACGGGAGAATGAAATGGGATACACCGTCACCAACTATTACGACAAAGTTTTATAGCATTTCTAACGGCAGATTTGGTCACCCTGATCAGCATAGAGCGATCTCGCTCAGAGAAGGTGCAACATTGCAATCTTTCCCTAAAAACTACAAATTCATTTCAGATAGCCAGATGATGGTAGCCCGAATGATAGGAAATGCAGTACCACCAAATATGGCTAAGTGGATTGGCGCGAACATAAAAAAAGCATATTCACGTGCCTCAATTTAGAGCGAAGGCAAGAGCCGTAGATCTATTGGGTAAAGGGCAAATTGCCGACTTACCTACTGCCATATCGGAACTCTGGAAGAATGGCTATGATGCATACGGCGACAATCTCGAAGCATCCCTTTATGAAAAGGGTTACGAGGGTCATCCAGAGCCCGTCTTTGTCGTTTCTGATGATGGAAAAGGAATGGACGAAACTGATATTCTGGACAAATGGTTTGTACTTGGGACAGATTCAAAAACTCGCGGTGAAAGGGATATAAAAGGTCCTGATACTCTAAACAAAGAGCCAAGGATAAAGATGGGTGAAAAGGGGATAGGTCGATTAGCTGTTGCGTACCTGGGCCCTCAAATGCTGCTGCTTACGAAGAAAATAAACTATCCGCTTGAGATGGTATTTTTTGACTGGCGAATTCTTGAAAACTACAATTTGTTTCTTAGTGATGTGAATATTCCGCAACGCGCGATTACATCAGCTGAAGAAATTCAGAACGCGTTTAAGGAGTTGAAGGATGAGTTTTTGAATAATTTTCCGAAGCTAAAACCGGACGAAAAAGACTTATGGAGAGAGCAGCGAGAGCTAAGACAGCTAATTATTAATGACTGCAATAGGTTGAGTTTGCCAGAATTTATAAGTAGCAATTGTGTTGCAACCTTGTTAGCTAATCCAACTCGAAGTCATGCAACCAGATTTATCATCTTTAAGCCTGAACAACAGATTTTAGACCTACCCAAGTTTGGAAAGAGTGTTACTGCAGAGAATACAGACGAGATTTCCGTGAATTACACAATGTCAAGTCTCGCTGGACTTTTTAATCGGTTTAAGAGCAATATTCAAAAGGAAGAGACCCATTTTTGGGTTTACCCAAAAGATAATACAGGTAGATACGACTTGCTTAATGTAAGGGCGTTTTTTGATTCTTCTGACTTTGAAACATGTGATCATTTAATTAATGGAAGCTTCGATAGCGAAGGGAAATTTTCAGGATCTGTGCGCGTCTACAACAAAACCATTGACCACACTTTTAAACCTCAGAGTAAGAGAACTAATACATGGTACGGTCCGTTCACGATCAAGTTAGGTTACGTGCAGCGCGAAGAAGACGAGACAAAGCTTTCTCCCGAAGAAAAGAGAAGGTTTGAAGAGAAGCTGGAATTGTATAGTGGGCTATTTATTTATCGGGACGGATTCCGAGTGTTACCGTATGGAAGGCCCGATACTGACTTTTTGGAGTTCGAAGAGCGGCGTAGTAAAGGTGCAGGAACATATTTTTTCTCCAAGCGTAGAATGTTCGGATACATAGAGATAAGCAGAGAAGATAACGAACGATTGAAGGATAAGTCTAGTAGAGAGGGTTTTATTAATAATCAAGCATTCAGAGATTTCAAGGTAGACTTAATTGCCTTTTTCAAGGATTTAGCAAAAAAGTATTTTGCCACAGACGCGAAAGAAGACTATAAGAGAGACCAGCAAGAAGAACTTAGAGAACTTGCGAGAGTTGCAGAGCAGGAGAACCAAAGAGATATACAAGCAAGGAAGGCATTTGCGCAAGAACTAAGAGAACGTCCCAAACAATTACAAGCCTTGCAAAGGCAGTTTGATGACTGCATTAAAGAGCTAGAAAAGAAATCAGGTCAGACTAATATTATTTATGAGGAGATAGAAGTATTATTACGCCAAGCTGAGGATATACAAATAAAGATTAGTGACATTAGGATAAAGAAGCCTGTTCGTTATAAGCCGACTGAACTCCAAACTAAAAACTATCATGCTTATACAAAGTCATATAATAGCATAGTAAAGCACATTGAAGCTGCAAAGGAGCTGTTTACCAATGTCCGGAGTAAGTTGAAGGTTCATGAAATGTTCAAAGCTTATCAGGACAAAGCTGAGTTCTTTAAGAATACGCTACTTGCTCAGTTTAATCAACTATCAACTCAACTCGAAGATACTTTTAGACATATACGCGAGGTATTTGAAAGCGAGAAGAATATTCTAATTGACGACTTTGAGAACAAGTACAACTCCATTACACCAGCACCAAATGATTCGAAAGAAATAAATCGAAGTGTCAAACTACTGGAGAATATTTTTGAGGATTCTCGTAGTCGAGTTGTAAGTCGAATTACGCCATACCTGGAACATCTAAAGCGCCTGAGCTTTGATGTCAACGAAGATGAATTAGTGGGGTATTACAAACAGAAATTTGAAGAGATTAAGGAAGAATGGAATCAGACCTATGAACTTGCTCAATTAGGTATAGCGGTTGAGATTATAGACCACCAGTTCAATACTCTTTATGCTCAGCTAGCTGAAAGCATCAGTACGCTACAACAATATATGGTTACTGGAAAAGAGGCTGATAATAAGTTTAAACACCTATATACGGCTTTCGAGCATTTACAAGACAACTATAAGCTTCTGCAGCCACTATATAGAACAACAGGGCGAATTAGAACAGAAGTATTAGCTACGGAGCTTAAAAGTTATACTGAAGAATTTTTTGGTAGTAAACTTTCAGACAATAGAATAAATGTTACAATATCTGAAGATGCTAAGCGATGGAAAGTAAAGTCTTTTGAATCTATATTCAAACCCGTTACTATTAATATTGTTAACAACGCTATCTATTGGCTTCAATCTGCGAAAAGAAAGGAAATCAGATTTGATGTGGATGGAGATGCACTCTTAATCATGAATTCAGGCGAACCTATTGAAGACTACATGCTGGAGGATGTTTTTAAGCTTTTCTATTCCAGTCGTCCTTCAGGTCGAGGTATTGGACTTTATTTAGCCAAGCATAGTTTAAGAGGGATAGGCTATGACATTGAAGCAACAAATGACCCGAAGTTGAATAAGCTTGGTGGGGCATGTTTTCTTATAAAACCCATAGACAAATGATCTCTGTTAGCACAACCGCAAATAATATTATCCGAGACTCGATCGTATCATCAATATATATTGATGATAAGATTGTAGAGCCATACGATCTAGAAAGAGTAGGCACTCCTGAATACGGCACTACAAAAGGAGTGTATGAGTCCTTTCGTGAGGCACAAAAGTCTATTGATTTTTATCGGTACAATGCTGATAGTAATTGGGCCGATGACAAGGACTACATTTTTAAAAACCGTGATTTGTTGATATTGGATTGGGACTTAGCAGGAAATGAAGCTTTAGAGCAGCCGACAACTTTGGAAATTCTTGAGAAAGCTGTTCACACCGACAGTTTGCATTTTATTTCAATTTATACTGGCAAAGATGTAAAAGAGTTTCAAGAGATCATCTATCTGATCAAATCGTTTTTCTCTAAAGATTATAATACCTATAATCGTGAAAAAATAGAGGGAATTATTGCCGAGTTGGACGCTGAAAGCATTGAGAGAAGTTTTTTTGAAGGTCTAAAAGGCAAGTTTAAGGAATCGGCCTTTAGCATCGGTGACGAACAGAAGGCTATCCTTAATGAAATAAAAGAGACAATTAGAAATACCCTTGGCAAAACGTTATACCCAGGGTTTTCAAATAGCATTAAAAATTTAACAGGCAATCTAGCTGAAGGATGTGAGCTGCTTGGGTATGCGATACATAACATAGCCCCTAATCCTAATCCCCAGCTACAACACGCGATTAATACCGCATTTACAGAAAACCACTTTATTGTAATAGGGCATACAATTATTCAAATTACCAGCAAGAGGAATCCTGAGCCAACAGAGCTACTGAATTTCTTTACAGAGGCGACTCAGTCAGTTTGTGGTAATCTCCTGACTCTTGTTACACTGGAAATTAGAAATCTACTTAGGGAAAGCTCGGGATTTATAGGGAAAGGCGCTGATGAGATAACAGATAGTGTTCTTTTTCATCAATGGAAGAAGAAGGAAAGTTTCTTTGAATTCTTAATGACGATATTTAAGAGCCATACAGTATCTCATTTTGACTACAAACAGGGGAAATTAAAGTCTCTTCATAATGAATTCTGGGCGGCATATGAGGCTGAAAAAGGCATAACCCAAAAACTTGAGGCTCTTGTTGCTCCTGAAATGGATCAACACTTGGTTAAGGAGCTTCTTAAATTAAATCTTTATTATAACATTCTGCACGTAAAGAGGTCAGATAATGAAAAAGTGAGGTTCGGGGATGTATTTACGAGCATTAAGAACGGCCAACCAGACGGAGGATTCTTTTTATGCATCACAGCGCACTGCGACTGCCTAACACCAGAAAATATCAGGAACAACTTTTATTTCGTACGTGGAGAATCTGCGAATACATCTGAGTTAGTAAAGAAGGGAGATGATGTGTTTTGCACGTATCTTTCTAAAGGCAGTGAAATAATTGGGGTACGTTGGGATCCTCGGCCAATTATCTTGCGAATTGCAAACCCAGAGCTTGCTGATAATAGAGTTATTGGAATTGACGGAGTGGATGATGCTTTCGAACTGAGTTATTCATGTACGATTAAGGAGAGCTATACTCAGAGAATGGCTAATTATTCTTTCGCACATGCTATGCGCGTAGGCATAGATTTTGCGAAGTATTAATATAGGATGTTTCAGGTTGAACAGCAATATACAAAATGGGATATCTATGAAATTCTTTCTGTTCCTAAGGAACGCCAGCGAGGCGCATGGGATTCAGGCTATACAACGTACAATGGCAACATCTATATATTTTCGAACGTAGGCATTCCAGGGCGTACTGGGCATAATTACAAAAACTACTGGGACGGAGACTTGTTTAATTGGCAAGCAGATAACAATTCGCATCTGCGTCAGCCGCAAGTACAGAAATTGATCAGCTGGAAGGAAGGACAAAAAATATTCCTCTTTACACGCACCAATGATAGGGATCCTTGGACTTTTGAAGGCACTGTTAAAGCCAAGGAATATTTTGACACTAGGCCGGTAAAAATCATCTGGGAGTTTGAAAACTATCCATATGAAACGCTTGAAGAAGGCACCAAAGCTTCCGAGGATACAGTGCTTTACGAAGGCGCGGTATCGAAAGTGACAGTCAATAAATATGAGCGCAATCCACTAGCTCGACGAATCTGCATTCAACATTTCGGCGCATTCTGCAATGTATGTGACTTCGACTTTTATGTCACCTACGGCGACATTGGCAAGGGCTATATTCATGTACATCACATAATTCCTATCTCAGATTTAGGTAAGGAATATCAACTCGTTCCTGAAACAGATTTAATACCTGTGTGTCCTAATTGCCATTCGGTTATTCACAAAAGAAAGCCGATATTCAGTGTTGAAGAGATCAAACAGCTTGTCGAAAATCGGCGAAGATAAAGGTAGGTCAGTCTTTTGCTACTAGTAATGTGGCCCGCTGCTACCTCGTCTACAACTCTTAAATATGGCTGACGCGAATTTCACTCCGGAAGAAAAGATATCTAAAGTGTTAGAAAATGGGTTTTCTAAAATAGAAAATCTCTTTGCTCATGAAAATTCGGATGTCTTTACAATTGATATATGCCGAGCGATTGATTTTCATGCAATCAGAGAATTAAGTGCTCTCGAAGAGAAGGAAGAAGACAAGCATTCGCAAGACTTTGATTACATGAAAAGAGGCTTTCCTATTCTGTTGAAGTCCTTTTACAAATCACACAATCCTAGAAGCGGGTTCCCATTGCAATCTTCAATGCCTGAAACTGATGCTTTAGCAGATGTAACGTTAATCGTAGCAGGTAAACATTCTATTGCAGAACAGTTGGTGAAGCAATCGCAGGCACAACTTCTTCAGTTCACCGAAATAGCAGAAAACGAGTTTGCTTTTAAGTACATCACTCCAAATTCTGGTGTGGAGTACATCGATAACATACATATTGCATCTCACTTCGGAAAAGTGAAACGGTCTATAGCCCCTGAGTTTAAGAAACATCTTAAAAAGCAACCTGGTATACGGCAGGAAATGAAAGAACTTGTATTTCCTGACAGAAAGTTCTTCTTGAAGTATGATACAACTTCACAAATAGATAGATTTTTTTCAAAGATGGGCCGTTACCAACTAGTTACAACTCAGATTTGTGATGTGTTTGATGACAAATCCATTTTTGGTGGAATTGAATATTTAAAGTACATACGTGTTCTTCAGGAGCTAATAGGAATGGCATTCAAGCATACTGAATATTGTACTTGTCTAATTGAAAAAGATCCAAATACTAACTTCCGAAATGTCATTTGTATCCCTCGGATTATCGAAGAAACTATCCCTGACTACGCCGAATATTTGGGCTTAAAGGAGTGGGAAGTAAAACAAATATTTGAATGTCTCACTGTTGATGCGGATAATATTCACCATCATATTAGGGATCAAAAAAGTTTCTCTCCCATTTTTATCAGGATATCAAAAACACATGTGATGCAGTCTGTATTTGGAAGCCTAAATAATCCTATGCTTTTCCTGTTACGGGAACTTGCCAGACGATATAAACGGGATTATGATAACAATACAGATCGGGAAGAAAGATTTAGAAATGAATTTTACACGCTAATTAGCGAGAATTCAGCCTTCAGAAACAAACTTATTACCGTTGGAAGAGAAGTGGTAATTAGTGTGCCAGGGGTTAAGACCGACATCGATGCAATAGTTTTTGACAGAAAAGCCAGAAATCTTGCCCTTGTGCAACTTAAATGGCAAATGCTCTTCGCTCATGATTTGAAAGAAAGACGTAACCGGCTTTCTGAATATAGAAAAGCTGAGGAGTGGGTGAATAAAATGAAAGTGTGGACCTCAACGAGAAGCTCAAGAGAGATATTGAGTGCGCTAACAATTCTTGATAAGCTTCCGAACAAGAGCATGCAACTAAATAAAGTGTTTTTGTTTGTTGTCAACAGATATAACTCCAGCTTTACTGGCTTTTTCCCTAATACGGATGCAGTATGGACTTCCTGGTATGTAATCGAGAATATACTTGAAAATTTGGACAGCAAACTTAAGAATCCCATTGAAGATCTAGACAGAATGTTAAGGTCGCTGGCGCTCCATGAAATTAATATGCATGACAGCTTAGATGTTTTTGAAATGGAGGTGGAGGGACTAAAGTTTGTTTATTCAAAGAAAGACGAGATCGACGAATTGCAGAATGATAGCAGCAGACAAATTTAGAACTTTCACTTAGACCTATTGTGTCCAAGCTTTCCCCTCGTCTCTATACAATCCACTGGCTTAAGAAAATATATTTCTCCATTTTCCTCAGCTGTCAGCCGACTGATAGGGGGAATGTAAATTGAAAAGCGTTCAGATTCTTATATGAAAATTCGAAATTACTGAAAAGGGATACCGCCTGCCAGTTCCGCTCAGGAATTAAGCATTTACTGAAGGGGCAATGCAAGCGGAAATTACTTGCCGTTTTGACGAAACATGTGGGTCTATCCTGGTTCGATGATAACGGAGGAACAAGTGACCAGCAAATGGTTGAGCGGTTTTATTCAGAAGTTCTGGCAATGGAGTGTTCAGGCGCTTGTTTAATCTTGATAGCCAGCGATAAGAAAGCTCTACACTTTATCGAGTAACTTCTGCAGCATTTTTACCTTCTCTTTCTCTGCCTGAAGCAATCGCTCGTAGAGCTTTTTATTCTCTTCCAAAGCGTCAACCCACTTCTCAATTGGGTTGAAGTTATTTACATACCCGATGTTGTTCCCAACATTGTTTGAGCCGTCATAGTTATTCTGAATATTGTAGATAGCCTTGTCTTCATCAAAATTCTTAATCGCCTCCGCAGGCACCTTCAATACCCTGGCCACTTGCTCCAATAGTTCCGGCTCTACTACTTCCTTTTGCTCCAACAAGGAAATTTTCTTTTGGTTCCAGTCGTCGCCAAGATCCAAAGCCAAGGCTTCCTGTTTGATGCCCAGCATTTCCCTGAATCGCTTGATGTTCCGGCCGTGGTGTATTGTCTTTTCCATAAAGGTAAACAAATATAACGAGTTAGGAGTTACGAGTTACGATTTACGAATGACGATTTTCGAGGGACGAATGACGAATGGGGAGTTACGAATTACGAGTGGGGAGTTACGATTTACGATTTACGGTTTACGGGTGACGATTTACGAGTGGAGAATTACGAACTACGATTTAGGATTTGAGAGTTAGGGGTACGATCTATGAATTGAGCCCGGGTATAATACCTGGTTTTTTGGCTAAAATATCCGGAAGCGGGATAGGATAGAAGCCAGATGGATAGGAGTTTTAGTGACGATTTGCGATTGAAGATTTACGATTTGGGGGTTGCGAATTGGGTTTTGGGAGGGGGGCAGATTATTCCAAACTACTGTTAATAATAAATCAGAATGGTGGAGGGAGTACTGAACATCATAAGGAAGCTGGTGGAGCCGGATGTGGTGTATTTGCTGGGGAGAGAGTATGAGCGTACGAGACTGGAGTCGATCTTTTGCACCGGTGGAGGGGAGAAGGAGAGGGTGACGTCTTATTATCTGCTGGTGCTGTTAGGGAACCTAATTGGTATGCCTCCCCATGTATGGCAGGAGCGGATAGAGCAGGCCTGTCGGGAGATGGTATCCGTCACGACTATAGTACTGGAAACAACAAGGTTTAATGACTGGCTGGGAAAGGGGCAGTTGTTTGCTGTTAAAACGAATGAATGTGCGAAGGTAGTGTACAGGGCACCGGGGGTGAAGCTCTGTGAGGCTGCAGATGGATGTGTAGGCAGGGTGGGAAGAGAGGAATGGATCAGAAAGAGGATGGGGCATGCGCGGGCGTTCGCAGCCGGGGCTGAGCTGTACAGGCTGAGGATGCAGTATGGTATGGCCGCCTTTATGCTGCACCAGTCGGCCGAGCAGGCGTTACATACGATCATCAAGGCCGGGGCTGGATACCATACCCATACACACAACCTGGAGCGGCTGCTGCGCTATGCAGCGATGGCGGCACCGGAGGTAAATGATGTATTTCTCCGCGACACGGAGAAGGAGCTGCATCTCTTCGGCTGCTACAGAGGGCGTACTCGGACAGCCGCTACAGCACGGATAATAAAGTAAAAGGCTGCGACCTGCCGGTGCTGTGCGAACAGGTAAGGCAGCTACTAGATATAGCGGAAGCACAGGTAGAAAAAACATTAATGGCTTCGAACAATGAGCACATCAAGGAAACCCAGGAAGGGAACTAAGGAACGGGCGAAGACAAAGCCCGATATGCCGTGGCAAACGGGTGAATATGAGCGGCTAGCTGAGTTTAAAGTTCACCTGCCTTACCAATTCTTGCTGCTATGCAAGCTGACGAACGTAACTCCGCGGAAAGTGCTGGTAGATTTTATGAACAATATGGACCATGGTAGCTGGGACCGTGAGGACAGGGACAAGGCAAAGGAGCACCTGCTAGCATATTTCCTGGAAATGGGGTACGGCCAGGAGTATTACACGCCAGACGATCTGAGGGAGCTGTTTAGGGAGATGGATGCAATAGGGCTATTATTCCCACAGAAAGCTGACATCGACATTGTAGAGACACATTCGCGATGGCGGGATCGGTATCATAACTACTGGTTTGAGAAGTGGTGGGGGAAGGTGAGGAGGAAAAAATAAATTACGAATTACGAATTACGATTTACGAGTTACGAATGGCGAGTGATGAATTTGCGAGTGGACTGATCTTCTAAGACAGATTTATGAGCTGGGTGGGTGGTTAAGGGATGGAGTGTAGATAGAGCATAGATTAAGCATGGATAGAGCATAGATAGAGTATGGATAGAGCATGAAAATGCCTGTGGCAAAAAATGAATCTACCGATACCTTCGAAGACGCTCCTTTATAACAAGGGGGGGGCTGGTGTATTATAACCTATAGAGTATAGTGTTAACTCAGTTCATGGAAATTATATCCTAGGGGGTAAAAGCACGCATGAACATCAAGCAGCAAGGTCACAGAATCACCCTGCCAAGGGCCGCTGAATGATTTAATATTAGCTATTTGTGTTTGCCACATTGTCAAAATGATCCCTTAGCCCTTTTATCTGCAAGCGTCGTGCTTGCCACTGAAATTGGATCAACTAATATTGCTGCTGAAGTTGTATTTATGGGTAATGAAGAAACCCTCTTGTAGATTCGGCGACGTCTTCATCACGTCTTACATTATCTGGCCATACATACTGCTGGGTGGCGACGGAAAATTGTTAGACTTAAGCCTGAGTAAAAGACGTATCCTAGTTCATTTCAATATCGATAATCGCCATGCCTTTTGCTCCCAGATATGCTCTAATAATATCACTGTAAAGTTTTGCAGGGGCATTGTCTGAGTTTGCAAAAATGATCAGTCCGTCACCTGTTTTGGGTAATAAAAAGCAAATGCTGTGTGCCCCGGCATCATCACCTCCATGGGATAAGGCATATTCGCCATCACCGAGGTCATAAACGAACCAACCGAGTGCAACATAGCGGCCAACCTTGGTTTTGGTGACGGGCGCCACCATCTGGGCTGCTACATCTTTTGTAAGGCCCTCCTGCCGAAGTACCGAAATCAAAAACTTTGCAAGATCTGGTACTGTTGTCTTGAATAGGTCTGCGGCATTAGGTCTGTTGTTTTTGTCAGGTACCAGCGCCACACCTTCAGCATTGTGTGGTATGGCGAACCGATGCAGCATGTCATCATTCCATGTCAGCCTGCTATCCGACATCCCCAGGGGGGTCAACAAAATCTCGTCTACTAACACTTCAAAAGTGGTATTGAACTTTTTTTCTAGTGCCCTGCGCAAATATTCAAATCCCTCTCCTGAATAGCCATACTGTGTTCCTGGCGGGTGTATGAATGCAAGCTTCTTGCGATCCAGTTCCCAGCGCCAGTTAGGAAAGCCGCTTTGCTGGTTGAGGACATGCCGGGTTGTGAGCGACTTACTATTGGGGTCGTTAGCTACGTCCGGGTCAGTCCAGAAATGATGTAATGGTTCATCCAGGTCCCATTTTCCGGCGCTAACAAGTCTTAACGTGGTCATGGTAGTGATCAGCTTTGTTATGGAAGCCACATTATGGATAGAATTAACAGCAGCAGGTTTGCCTTCTCTCAGTTCGCCAAATACTTTTACCTCCTGCAAAAAGCTATCGCGGATGATGCCTATGGCTACGGATGGTACTTTGTTTGATTTTAGCCACGCATTAATGGTGGCTGCATGCTCAAAGTCTGGTAAGAGTGCTTGTTCTTCATGATCATAACTTATGGCGCGATGTAATTTCCAGCTTCCGTTGTCGAGCAGCCATAGGTGCGTGAACCTTGCTACGCTTGTGAGGCGCTCAGGTTCGCCATTTTCACCTTTAAAGAAACGATGGCTGCCCGTTTGCACTGCACCATAAAGATTGTTCTTGTCATGAAGAGGGTAGACCTGTACGCTTGCTGCGTCAACTACTCTCTTAGTGGCATAGGGCAGGCCACATACATTTTGCATAAAACCGGCAATGAAGCTTGCCTTTGAAAGTGTGGTGCCACCTTCGTCATGGTAAAATTCGAAACCTTCACTAAGCAGGTCCTCGAAGATTAAAGCATTGCAGTTATTGAAACCAGCGTTGAATAGATTACTGTCTTTTTCCTTAAGCGTGTGATGTAGTGTGTGTATACCCACCTGAGCTTTTGCCTGCCAGGAAAACAAAGGGAAAACACATAATGCAATTAAGCAACTGATCTTCGACATGCGGTATGTGGCTATCGCAAGCTAAAATAGGTATTGCAGGATTAGTAAGTATCAAGTATCAGGTATCAGGTAGCAAGTATGTCAAAGTATCAAGATGCAGGTATCAAGATGCAAGTACCTCACTGGTCTAAGGGTCTCCCGTAGACTGATAATTTGCATGTCTCTGGATTGCGTGATTAAAACGAATCGCCTAAAGAAAAAATGTTCTGCCATTTTCCTCAACTGTCAGATAGGCTGACAGGTAGGAGTGTATATTGCACGAAGTGAAATTCCAATTGGGAAATTCCAAATCCCAAGTCCCACAGAGTGGGAAAATCCAATAGGGAAATTCCAAATCCCAAAGGGAGGGAGAAACACCAGTAGGGAAATTCCAAATTCCAAATTCCAAATTCCAAAGGGAAGGTGAAGTTGGAAATTCCAGCTGAGGATGTACGCAGTATTAGTTCTCGAAAAGTATTAGAATGGTTCCTGGACGGGTGTTTATCTGCTGGTCGCGGTTGTCTATTTGTAGGGTAGGGGATTGTTCCTTAAGATCAGGAAGCTGTAGAGATACCCGGTTTTGAATTATTTGCCGCATTTGTACCTTCTTTTTATGAAAGTTACCCCGCTTTTCGTATATTGCACTACCTGTTTTTAATAAACGCGAATGGATAGTACCCGTATTTCTCAAAAAATACTCGTTTTTCAAGGCCGGAAGGCTCCTGAGAAGGGCTGGCTGGTGGGATATGGAGCGCTCATCGGCCATTATAGCCTGCCTGTGCCTGTACCCATCCGGCTGGCGCTGATCAGTGAGAAAAACAGGAAGTACGCACTGCCTGACTGGCTGGTATTTGGACCCAGCTACCGGCCGGCGGAGACACTGGCGGCGCACCTGACGTTTGGGCTGAAAAACGAGGGGATAGACCTCCTGTTTTTCAAGAAGCTCTTTGAAAAGATAGGAAAAGATGAAGTGGTGAGCCTCGTAAGATCGGAGTATACCGGGCAGTACATGCGCAAGGTCTGGTTCCTGTATGAATGGCTGATGCAGGAGCAGCTACCCATTGACAACCTGAAGATCAAGAACTTTGTTCCCCTGGTGGATGAGGACCTGCAATATGCATCTGCCGTAAGCACCAACTCCGGCCGTCACCGCATCAGGAACAACCTGCCGGGAACGGTGGCATTTTGCCCGATGGTGAGCAAGACCGCAGAGATAGAAAAGTATATAGCTGAAAACCTGTCCGCCAGAACAAAGGAAGTAATAAGGGGGATACACAAAGACATCCTGCTGAGGACATCGGCCTTCCTGCTGCTGAAAGACTCAAAAGCATCCTTTACCATTGAGGGGGAAAACCCGACGCAAAACAGGGCTGTACGCTGGGGAAGGGCAATAGGACAGGCAGGAAGCAGGCCGCTGAGTAAAGAGGAGCTGCTGCGGCTGCAACAGATAGTGATAGAGAACAGCAGGTTTACGAATATGGGTTATAGGACAGAGGGTGGCTTTGTGGGCGAGCATGACCGGGCTACGGGAGAGCCGATACCCGAGCATATATCTGCACGCTGGCAGGACCTGGAGGGGCTGATGGACGGCCTGATGGCAAGTGCTGAGAAAATGGAGCAGGAGCAGTTTCATCCTGTGCTGGCAGCCGCCGTCATTGCCTTTGGCTTCGTGTTCATACATCCTTTTGCAGATGGCAACGGAAGGTTGCACCGCTACCTCATACACCACCTGCTGGCAAAAACGAATTTTACCCCGCAGGGCATCATCTTTCCCGTTTCCGCCGCTATATTGAACAGGATAGATGACTACAGGAAGGTGCTGGAAGGCTATTCTCACCCGCTGCTGGACCTGGTGGAATGGAGGAAGACAAGCACGAATAATGTGGAGGTGCTGAACGAAACCGCTGACTACTACAGGTACTTCGATGCCACGCCGCAGGTGCAGTTCCTTTTTGAGTGTGTGGACTATACCATCAGGAAGATCATTCCCGAGGAGGTGGCTTACCTGCAGCAATATGAGGAGATGCGCGACTGGCTGGATGACCACTACCAGATGCCTGATAATATGGTGGCACTGCTGATGAGATTTCTGGAGCAGAACCAGGGTGTGCTATCTAAGCGCGCAAGGGAGCGGGAGTTTAAAGAACTGACGGAGGAAGAGGTGAAGGGGATAGAGGAGATGTATCAGCAGATCTTTCGCCCCGGAAGTGAACATTAGCCGCGCCGAACAGTCATTGGTGCATATTGGTTGAATCACCTAAACAAATGTAATTTGTAAATAATGTTTGAGAAAACCGGCATACGCGAAGCGATTCGCATTGTAGCAAGGCATAGTAACATGAGCAGGCCGGGAACGGGTGGACTGTTCAAAAGCTATGACCTTTTCGCAGGCTTGCGGGAATGGAAGTCTTTTCTCGATGTTGCGTTGCTTACACTCGGCACCGGCTTCATGATGGCCGGTATCATCTTCTTCTTTGCGTACAACTGGCAGGACCTTCCCAAGGGAGTGAAGATAGGTATGCTGGAAGCTATGGTGATAGCCTGTGGCTGCTATGCAGTATTCTCACGAAGCCGACCGTTCGTCAGAAACATGGTGCTCACCGCCGCAGCAATTCTTACAGGAGCGCTGTTTGCAGTGTATGGCCAGATCTACCAGACAGGTGCAGATGCTTACGACTTTTTCTTTGGCTGGGCTGCGGCCATTCTGCTCTGGGCTATGGTCGCTTCTTTTCCTGCGCTATGGTTGTTGTTATTGTTGCTGCTGAACCTCACGCTCTGGTTTTATACACAGCAGGTGGCGAGCGACTGGTCAACCAGCACAATCTGGAACGCGCTGTTTCTGCTCAACGGTATTCCACTGGTGCTGATGGAATGGCTGCATGCAAGAAGGCGTCTGCCGCCTCACTCAGGCTGGATGTTAAGAACCGTGGCTATTGCAGCTGCCGTGATCCTGACCTCGGGCATCGTATTCTCCATCTTTGACAGCCATGATGGCGGCTTGATAGGATGGGTGTTAGCGCTTATCTTTTTTCCGCTGGGGATATGGAGTAGCCTTGCTAACAGGAACCTTTTTTACCTGGCGCTAGTGCCGCTTTGCATGATTATAATCATCAGCAGCCTCATAGCAAAAGGCTTTCCCGACGGAGCGGCTATGCTGCTGCTCAATAGTATATTTATCATTGGCAGTATTACGGGACTGAGTTTTCAGCTCATCAGGCTAAACAGGGAATGGCATGGCAACAAGTGAGCGACTTGAAGATATACTGGCACAGGCTGCCGCCATAGAGGGTGAAGCTTTCCACTACGACCGCGAACAGATAGAGGCGGAGGTGGAAAGAGAAAAAGCATCCATATACGAGGGTCTTGGTATTAAGATACTTGCTATAGCCGGAGGCTTCCTTGCGTGTATATTCTTCCTCGGTTTCCTGGCGATTGCCGGCCTGATAGAAAGTAAGGGTGGTATGCTGATCCTGGGCGTAATGGCAATTGGGGGTTCACTGGGACTGAATTATGCAACCAATAGCAGAATGCTGGATGGTGCAGCCATAGCCTTGTACATTTCAGGTCTGGTGCTGATAACATTTGGGATGGAGTGGGAGAGTGGCGGGATCGTTCTAGGCTTTATGGTCATAGCCGTAGCAAGCTTTTTCCTGATGCGGAACTTCCTGATGATCTTTTTCTCAGTGCTTTTGTTCTTCGGCAGCATGCTGTGGTATATCGGCAGCCATGAATCAGTTGCACTATTTTACCTGTATCTGCTGGTCGCCTCCCTCAGCTATACTATAGTAAGTCTGTCAGAGCCTGGCTTGCTCAGCTCTGGACCTATGCTGAACAGGAGGTTCCCTGCATTGAGGACGGGGCTGTTGTTTTCTTTTGTTGCAGGACTGGTGCTCACGATGAATTCTGAAGACTTTTTATATGGCATGCAGAACCACTGGTTGGGATGGTGCATTGTCATGATTAGTCTGCTGGCAGTTGTACATTATATCACGGATGGCATCGGGGTTCAAACTGGGCGGAGAGTACTATTTTTTGCCTGCCTTGTGGTGGTGCTTCTGCCGTTCCTGTATGCACCTGCAGTGCCAGGTGCTCTGTTGGTGTTGCTGCTGGGCGTGCACACCAGGTACGTAACAGGGTTTGCCTGTGGCATTCTCGCGTTTGTCTACTTCATCAGCCAGTTCTATTACGATCTGCAGCTTACGCTGCTGGTGAAGTCTATCATATTAATGGCTTCAGGAGCATTGTTCCTGGCAGCCTGGTACATCATCAGGAAAACCTTACAACGAGATGAAGCCGTATAAGAAGATCATCATCCTGCTGAACCTGGTACTTGTAGTATTCCTCTTCAACTTCTCAGTATGGAAAAAGGAAAAGGTGCTTGCCGAGGGAAACTTGGTGCTCCTGCAACTTGCGCCTGTGGATCCCCGTTCCCTGATGCAGGGCGACTACATGGAGTTGCGGTACGACTTCGGGATAACGGAGGCTATGCGCACACCCGCTGCAAAGAGAGGCTTTTGCGTGATAAAGACAGATGCGAATAAAGTAGGTACAGCAGTGAGATTTCAAACAGGCCCCACACCGCTTCACCGGGGAGAACAACTGCTCCGATATCATCGTTCTGAATTTGAAATCTACCTGGGAGCAGAATCCTACTTCTTTGAAGAAGGCACCGCAGAGAGCTTCACCAATGCCCGCTACGGAGGCCTCAGAGTAGACGACAAAGGAAACAGCATCCTGGTGGGGCTGTATGACGAGCAGTACAGACTTATTGTTCCTGGGAAGGAAAAGTAAGAACTATAACATAAGGTGCTCGATAAAACAAAACTCCAGATTGCCAAGACTCCGAAGGTTTGTGAGTAGCAAAAAGGGTCTCCATGAAAACAAACCCTCAAGGTTTTTAAAACCTGGAAGGTTGGTAAGTAGCCAATGCCCGCTACAGAGACCTCAGAGTTGACAACAAAGTAAACAGGATCTTCGTAGGGCTGAATGATAAACAACTCAGGCTTAAGCGCTTTCAACATATCGTGAATGTAAACTACATGTCATAACTCCCGCTGAAGCTTTTTTATTAGTTTCGATAGTTATACCTTCTCAAACAAATGGTGACCTATGAAAAACTACCTACACTTTTTGCTGATTGTCGCAGCCACCATAAGCTCCACTTCAGCACAATCACAGATCCTGAAAGCCGTTAAGGACAGTTCTGGACAGGGCTTTCAAAACGCCTCGAGGTTTTCCCTGTACAACAATAGCCTCTACTTCTGGGCTACATCGAAACTATGGGTGACGGACGGGACACAGACAGGCACACATTCGATACCGGGCTCCGATACTTTCGGACAAGCCCATTTGAGAGAAAGCATCGTCTACAACAATAGACTCTATTATCCGGCAAGGATTAATAACCAAACAACCTTGATAGCGGTGGACGCGTCTTCTGCGCTGACGACCGTTCCCATCCCCCAGGTGATCTCTGTCAATAGCGAATTGGTAAGTTGTAACAACAGACTCTATTTTGTAGGAAGTGATAGCCTGCATGGGAAGGAATTGTGGTCAACCGATGGTACAACAGCAGGAACCGTGATGGTAAAAGACGTTTTCCCTGGTGTTGACAATGGTATTTATCTGGATAAGATTGTCTGCTACGATAATAAGATATTCTTCTCCGGGAAATCTGCCAATGACGACAATACAGAGCTTTGGGTAAGTGACGGTACCAATACAGGTACGTACCAGTTTATGGATATAAACCCTGTGGGTCCTTCCTCGCCTGAACAGTTCCATCTGTACAACAATGAGCTTTTTTTCATTGCCAAAGAAGGTTTGGTAGAATATGCCTGGCACACTAATGGCACGCCAGGCGGAACGGTGAAACTGAACCCGGCGGTTACAAATCCGGTCAGTTTTTCCAGCTGCGATGGAAAGCTATTCTACAACGCAGTAGTAGCAAATCCTCCATCGCAATCGTTGTACATGTCTGATGGCACAGATACAGGGACCCATAAACTTATGTCTGTCGCGTTCCACTACGGAGTGGTATGCCTCAACGGACAATACTTCTTTACCGGTAAAGACGGGCAAAATCCACCGCAGTTATACGCTAGTGATGGTACGGCGAACGGAACTGTTGAAGTAGCTCCTCCCGGTGGGAAAATAGCAACCGTGTATAAAGACAGGATTATATTAATCGCAAACGATGGGACAAATGGGAATGAATTATGGATATCGGATGGTACGACCGCTGGTACGTTCAAGCCTTTATTGCAATCCCCGGGATATAATCCTATGGGTTCCTCGTCAAAGGAAGTGATAGAGTATAAAGGGAGCCTCTATTTTTCAGGAGACTATGGAAATGATGGTCATGGCTTCTGGAAGTTTACGCTGTGGCCACTAAATGTGAACCAGATTACACCTCACTCTGTGGGATTAAGAGTTTATCCCAATCCGGCAATGCAAACCATCAACATAGTCACTCCAGGTTCTGGACGAATAATTATTGGAAACATGCTGGGTCAGGAGGTGATTAGTACCGCTATCAACAAGACTGGTACAATAAATATTTCCCACCTGGTGCCAGGAGTATATATTTTGAAAGATCTGGGAACCGCTGCTTCTGTTAGGTTTGTGAAGTATTGAGACGGAAAGAGCCTCCGATCTCAGAGGCTCTCTTCTTCGTCTGTCCCTATACTTAGAATTCAAACTCCGCAACATACATTGTCCGGGCTGCGGTCTTATCGAGTTGTAACGTGATGAGTTGCCTTTCCTGATCAGGTGTACCATAGTTAGTATATATCTCTGCAAGTAAGGTAGTAGGTCCGGCTACTTTCTGTATCCTGTCGCTGTGATAGTTTACCTGTACACTATAAACGCCTTTCTTTGCCTTCCTCACCTGGAACTGCTCAGGTCCAAAGCCTTGCCGGCAGTCGTTGGTTAGCTTACCCCCCATGGGTGTGCTAGGGATGGCATAGTAACATTTGTCCCCTTCCGGGTCTGTAACAAAGAGGTCTATGTCCGTATCGTTCATATTCCAGTTGAGCACCACACGCACGTCCATGGCCAACGGTCTGACAAACTTCTGGGGCAGGACTTCAGTCCGGACTTTATCTCCATGTTTATTGATTATCTGATTGATCTCGGTAAGCAGGACCTCCTCATAGCCTTTATACATGTTGCGGAGCTCTTGTGGGTAGTTGTAGGTAAGAGCAGTGAAGAGGGTATCGAAAGCCCTTTGATAATAGCCGGCATCCTGCAGTGCCAGCCCGTAGTCTCTGTACGACTGCGGCTCGGATGGCCTCCAGCTGACTATTTTCTTAAAGCAGTAAATGGCTTTTTGATGTTCACTTTCTTCGCGTAGCTTATAACCCAGCATCTTGTATAGCTCATAGTCTTCCAGGCCTAACTCAGCCAGGTTCGAGAGCACGCGCAATCCAAGGTCTTTCCTCCCGGTCTTGTAGAAGTAACCTGCGACACGAAAGAAGAAAGTGGGTCGCGCATGTTTTTTCCTCAACATGAGATAGAGTTTATATTGCTGATCCCTCTCAGTACGTCGGATCATGGTAAGATAGTCGTCGGTAGATGTGTCATTGAGTATCTGCCCTTCTCCAAACCATTCACCGGCGCTAGTATTTGCGTCGCTCTCAGCGTCAATAGCCTGAATCGCTATGCCATTTTTATCAGCCTTTCGTTGTCTGCGTTTGCGAGATGAGCGGTCTTCGGCTGTTCCGGTTATCTGCACACCATCAACTATATAGAGTGTACCTGCAGCACGGGCTCCGGCAATTTGGACGTCCCCTCCGGATCTTGATTGGTAGGTGCCACCTGCCAGTGCTGCCATATCATTGGTGTTACGCGATGACAGCTTTTCAATCTGCTCGGAAGTAAATGTTTGGGTAGTCCCTGGTTCATCTCTCTTTATTAGCGGAACCCTGTACTCCCTTATTACCACCTCATTGAGCTGTGCTGCAGATAACTCCATCCGGATGTTCTGGTTTGTCCGCCGGTCAGGCGAAACGATAACTCCTGTCACCCTTACGTCTCTATAGGAGGCGTAGCGAATCTTCAGCTCATAATCGGCACCTGGCGGCAATGGGCTGATGTTGTAGTTACCATCTATATCCGTCTGGCCACCGCCCCGCTCTATCCCATTTTTGTACACCTGGACAATGGCTCCGATCAAGGGCTCATTATTTTCATCATACACTTTTCCGCTGATGGCGCCGCTGCCATTCAGGTCAGGTTGCTGGCTGCTCGCTGCCCGCTGCTGTACAGAAGCTGAACCGGCATGTTTCACCGGGCCGGGCACAGAGTGGTCGTACCAACTGAACAACTGCTTCATCCATGCTTCAGCATCCTGCAACGGGTCCCGCTGCTCCACGTGACGGACGCCGCGTTGTTTCATGATTGCATAATACTGCTCTTGTAGTTCTGCCGGAGGCTCTATCCCATATGTGATGTAATCATTGACTGTTTCAAGCACGATTAACGACGAGTTGCGGGTGACTATAGAATACCTTTTACCCAGCCTGGAGATCTCTTCTTTATTTTGATCATAACGAATATTGAGTTCACTGATCTTTTTTGCTGCCCAGATGCGGGATATATCCAGTCCGCGTACTTCCTGCCTGTCGTAGTTAAGGTTTACAGTTTTCTTAATGCTTGGTAGACCATCATAGCCAAACAGCAGCGTGATTGTACCCTCCGGGGAGGATGAGACACCAGCGAGTGCAAAACTCTTGCCGGTAGCAACGGGAATGGACGGATAGCTTTCTGAAATGCCCGCGCTGGTACTGGTGCCAAGGAAGTGAAGCGGTTGATAGCGCAATAGATGAAGGCCCTCATCTTTCGTACAGGTGGTCAGGTCTACAAGTGTGCCACCACTCTTACTGCTGATAAAACGAAGGTTAGGAAAGTTGGTGCTGCTGGAAGAGCTGATACAATGCACTCGCTTCTTTCCAACGTAAAGGTCATCACTATAAAATGTGTTGTGGCCATCACTAAAGAGCAACACTTCCTCGCCCGGTAATTTTTCGAAGTCTACAGCACTTAGATTGGTTGCGCCATCGTAGACTTTTTTTCTTAGCGCCTGTATAAGTCCTTTAGCATTTCCACCTGTAACAAGGAATTGCTGTGTAGAGATTATTGTATTGCTAAAGCATACGAGATTTACTTGTGCATCACCAATCAATGCCAGATAATCGCTGAGCAGGGCAAGCTCCTTGTTGATATTTCGGCCTGTGCTGCTGTAGGAAACATCCCATGCTATACTGAGTTGGTGTGGCAGTGTCCGTTCCAGCTCAGGGGCGTCGATAAAGCTGTTGACGAGATAGTAATATTTGTTGTCCTTCTCCTGCATCAATATTTCTGCAGTGTTCTTCTGCTTGGGGATACTTACGGTGAGTGCACGGTTTGGTGCATAGTCCGTAAAATGCTTCGAAATAACATATTCCTCGTCTGCCTTTTCAAACCTGAGTGAGCCATCCATATTTTCTTCCAGGACAGGGACTGAAGAGGATTGCAGTACCCTTAATTTGATATTGAAGTGCGCGATCTTTATATTAATGGCAAGAGGAAGTTTGTACTTCAATGCCCCTTTGCCATCAAAAGCAAGCTGCTCTTCATAACCTATGAGTATAGTTCGTGTACTACCTGGGTTAATGGGGTAGATGCGGGTCCGAAAGCTATTGCCTTCCAGCTTTTCCAGTAATCCAGGGTCGACACGGCGCCTTTCGATGGATTCAAAGACAAGCGCACCTTTGCTCTTTTCGACAGGTACAGCCTCGCGCATCGTTCCGTTTATATCCAGTGCATATCGGGAAACTTCGATTCCATCACCTAAAGGAAAGGTGAGTTCGCCTTCCAGGATTCTTCTACTGCTGTTTTTGAAGGTCATTGTCCATGTAGTAATGGCCAACGTGCCATTGATGGTTACGTCTATTGAAAGTTTTTGAAGGGTGACATTTGTAGATTCGGAACCTTCAACTTTCATAGTTGGCCGTTGGGCGGAGACAGAATGGGCTGCGAGGAGAAAAACTGCGACACAGCCCCTGAGTAAAGGGCTATTCATGACATTGTTTTTTAGATGAGTAAATAAAGAACTTCTGTATCCTAAGATACAATAGCCCTGATCCTGAATAGTTTGGGTATTGTCATAACACAAATGGGGGGGAGAATATTGATCGAATTGTGACAAATGGATTACTACACTTATGATCGGATTTCCCACCGGAAAGCGCCACGACGGGAGCAGCTTTATTTTCGGGCGACAGAATTTGATTGCGAAAGTGAATGGAGCATGGCAGTCATTATATTTGACATATCTGATTTTGTTATTATCTTTCTTCTATGAGCGAAAAGAATAAATTTCAGGTGGATCGGATCGCTTTGTTTAGCGATGCCGTGTTTGCAATAGCCATAACGCTGATGGTGATAGAGGTAAAACCTCCGCATCTTAAACATCATATCACAGACGGTGAAGCGATTCAGGAACTAGTGAACTTGCTACCACTGTTTGGTGGAGTTATCCTCAGCTTTGTTCTGATAGGTCGATTTTGGCTTTGGCATCACCTCCTTATGAAGCACATTGAAAACTATAACGGTAAATTACTTCGTCTAAACCTCGCTTTTCTTTTGCCCATAGTACTGATACCCTTTGCGACGGCTTTCGTATTTGAAAATGTAATGGCGCTGTCGCCGGTGCCGCTGATCTTTTACAATCTTGTTTTTATACTTGCTTCCATCTTCAATTATCGGCTGTTCAGGTATGTACTCAATCCTTCCAATCGCATCATGTCACCAAAAGATCCAGAGCGGATTACAACACACAAGGTGGCTTTGTTGTTGGACATCGGAATTTACCTGTTGGTCATAGCTCTGAGCCTGGTGGACGTTGTTATGGCACCGATGGCCTATGCATTTCTGGGATTCAAGAAGTTCCTGGTCAAACGGTTTTCCTCCGTACCAGTCGTCGCGGTCGCGCAGCCGGAGGAGGAGCCATAAGAAGGCTACTGAAAGCGCATTGTGCCGGAAAACCTGGTTTCTAAAATCTGGAACATTGGTAAGTAGCAAATAGGTCCTCTATAAAAAGACCTTCCAGGTTTCTAAAACCTGGAAGGTCTGTGAGTTGCCAATACTCAAGTTATCGCAGTGCTCTCCTGGCAAGCGACGACGTTAGATAGTCTGCAGGAACTTTGCAATTAGTTCCTTGACTTTTGCATCAAGTTCTGAGGTTTTTATCTTATTAGCCGCCCAATCCTTTTTTAGGTCACTGAAGTGTAAATACAATGGCTTGCCGTTCACAACAGGTTTTACAACTACCTGAGTTGCATGCTGCAGCTGATTGTCCCAGTTCTTGCGCACCGAGGTCCAAAACAATTCATTCGTTTCCCAATACTTTTTGGCTATGGCACACTCAGTGCTGTCCATAGTACGGTAGGTGTTATATCCTTTTTCCTGAGCAATCAACTGTTCGCTGCCATCTTCAGCTTTGGATATTTTTTCATTATCCTGTTCGTGCACATATCCTTCAGGGGTAATAACCAGTTTGTTGGTCCTTCTGAGGATGTTGTAATCACTTCTCACAGTATATTCTCTCCTCGGTAAGGGTGCGTCGGTAGTGTTTTCCCAATAGGTCTTACCATTGTTGTTGATCCACTTCCCTGCTCCCTCATATCTCGGTTCGTCATTGACTTCGCGGATGCTTTGTGTCCAGCTGCCTTTCCTGTCCTGTTCCGACACAGCCACCCTCGTCCATGTTTTGTTTCCCTTAAACTGAAGCAGCTCAGCAGCCTCATATGTCCACTCTTCACGCCAGTGCTTGATAACGGTTGTGTCGCTGACAATAAGCAAGTGTTGCAAGGAAATCTTACCAGTTTCTTGTTCTACAGGAAACACAAGTTCAACAGCGTTCATGTCTTCCCTCTCGTGGTACTTGTAAGAGTCTATTGGCGAAAACGTTTCTGCATATTGGAAGTTAACAGAGAAACACCCACAGAGCTTCTCAATGTTTTCTTTCCCTGGTTGTGCTATCGCGCTGTTGCTTACGATGGCTAGTGCTATTAAAAATAGTGTGGTTCTCATTGGTCTGATTTGAACGCAAAGAGAAGACAATACCGTGACACAGTTTTTTAGCTTCAGGAAAACTGTTTATACAATTGGGAAAACACCGTCACAGATTCCTGATTGTTGAAAATGATTTCCGGTTTTTATAGCTGGTGAGGAGCAGAGTGTACTTGCTTTGATGAAGAGACTGATTTCACGATAGCAGAATTTGGAATGGTCAGTTTAAACTACTAAGCATAATGGATCACGAAACTCGAGAAGCAGGATTGCTGTACGAACAGCTTATGATGAGAGCTTACCACCTCCGTATCTCAGACCCTGCATTGGGAGCAGACCGGCGTTGGTTCTATCTGCTGTATCATATCAGTCGGGGAGTTGATTTGAGAGAAACCGGATACATGGTACAGTTCCTCGCTATAAAGGACAATGTTATCGAAGCTATACAGATGATGCAGCAGCAAGAACTACATCTGCATGAACGTATCGGTCTCAGCAGAGTATTACAGGAGCTTGATCTGGTATACAACGAGCATGGTCTGAAGGTTGCAATAGAAAGGACGCTGAAGATTACAGGTCGTCTGGCCATAGGAGAGGAAGCGGAGTCTTTTCGATAGATCTCTTTGTACCGGCATCTCTATGTCCTTCCCTAGAGAGCTAAGTTCAGGATAGCAAAAAAAATTTCAGCCGCTGTACTAACATATTGCATGTCTGTGACGTCTTTCATTTCGCTGCAGCATAAAAACTAAACTACAAATCAACTAAAGCTATGGTTAAAAAATTATACCTGGCGGCCAGCATTATGCTGGGTGCCCAAATTTCCACTGCCCAGATTATTGATTCGACTTTCGGTGTATATGGGATTACAAATACAAGCTTTATCGCAGGACAGGCGGAGGCATGTCAGTCAATAGCGTTACAGCCTGACGGAATGATAGTTGCCGGCGGCAACAGCAAATCGGCAACAGGCCTGCATCAGTTTGTACTCGCACGTTACGACACCTCAGGCGTTCTGGACAACACTTTTGGCACAGCAGGAAAAGTAATAACTCCCAACGCGGGAATTGGAAATCAGCTTAAGCATGTTGCTTTACAACCTGATGGAAAAATATTGGCTGTAGGGATTGCACAGACAGCACCGTTTTCACCATGGACTACCTTACTGATGCGGTATAATTCGAACGGAACATTGGATAACACTTTTGGTATTAATGGCAGGGTGACAACCGCAGTGGGTACGAAGGCTGATGCCTACAAGGTGTTAATACAGCCAGACAACAAGATACTGATCTGCGGAACTCAGTATGATGACAACTATTACATCCTTGTTCGCTACAATGCAAACGGCACGATTGATAACAGCTTTGGAACTGGTGGCATTGTTCAGTTCGGGCAGTTTGGTACCGGAACAGGACTTGCACTTCAGCCGGATGGAAAAATACTAGTGTCAGGCGAGTTTTGGGGAACCGTAGTACTGAACGGGCCCAACAGCGGTGTTGCAAGACACAACGCAGATGGTTCCGTTGATCACAGTTTCGGAAATAATGGTGTTTGTTACATAAGTGCACTGGGCCCTGGTGACAACCTATGGGGAGGGCATGACCTGAAAGTATTACCTGATGGCAAGATACTCCTGGCTGTGTATGGCAACTCAGGGTCTCTCGCTCAGAAACCTGCTGTAGTACGCATCACAAGCGGTGGTCAGCGGGATATGAGCTTCGGTACAAGTGGATTCGCATCAACAAGCCATACTACGTTTAACGCACCTTGTGAGGAAATGGCCATACAGCCTGATGGTAAAATACTGCTGGTGGGTAATATTGTGACAACGAATATTACACAGAAAGATTCTTTTTTCGTCTCCAGGTTTGATACTTCTGGCGCCCCAGACGTCACCTTCGGTGTGGCAGGAAGACTAAGTGTGGCACTTGGCACCACAGGCAGTAATGCGTCAACAATTCTTTTGCAGCCTAATGGAAAGTTTGTAGTAGGAGGGATGCTTCCGCCATTTTCTAGTAGCAACTTTGCCCTATACAGATATAGGTACGCCACACCTGTTATCAACAATGTAAAGGACGTACTGAATTCTGAAGTGTTTGAACTGTACCCAAACCCGGCAGGCGACAGATTCTATGTAAAGATGAACGCTGGTACAGGTGAAGGCATGCTCTCGATAGTTGACCTGATGGGAAAAAGGGTGTTGTACACGATGATAAACGATGCTGAGCCAATTGATATATCAGGATTGGCAGCGGGTACGTACGTAGTTACACTTTCAGTAGCAGGAAGCACAGGTAAAAGGCTTTTGGTCAGAGCAGGACGGTAGTCGTTCTGCCTGCAGATGCGTTTCTTCTACTCATCAAGAGATTAACAGTGTTTTGGGGCAGGAAGCAGCGGGGAGCCAGATTTTCCCGCTGTGTGGTTATCTTAGTAGGCAAGGAATAACCTCGAGTATGACCAAAATAGATACAGCTAAGTACGTGTTCAACAAGCGTGCTGTCCAGTGGGCAGAGAAATACATGGATGTAAGCATGTATCACGAGGCCTTGGATGTCTTCTTCGGTCTGCTTCCGCAAAACGCTTCCTTGCTGGAGATTGCCTGTGGACCCGGAAACCTGACTAAGTATCTGCTGCAACAGCGGCCCGACATTAGAGTGATCGGACTCGACATAGCACCTAACATGGTAGAACTGGCAAGAGTGAATAACCCCGCAGCCACTTTTGCAGTGATGGACTGCAGGGATATAAACGAGCTTACGGAGCGATATGACGCAGTGATGTGCGGATTTGCCCTGCCATATTTTTCGAAGACAGAGGCTACTAACCTTATTGGCGATGTGGCTAACTTATTGGAGGAAGGTGGCGCATTTTACCTTAGTACAATGGAGGGTGACTATAGCAGGTCTGGCATACAAACCTCATCATATGGCGACAGGGTTTATATGCATTATCATCCAGCCGATTATTTGGTTGAAACGTTAACAAGTGTAGGGTTTCAAGTCAACGAGCTGCGACGGGTTGACATACCCGGAGAAGAAACCGAAGGAATCAACGACCTGATCATCACTGCTGTTCTAAAGCGAATTTAGATGCATTACATTATGGTTGGTTAGCGGGCGACGATAACATCCTTACCGCTTTGCTTCTTAACGTGACAACAATCTGCACCAATAGTGTAGGGTTCCTGCACTACTACCTTGCCGCCCTTCACACCAAAAAAGGTGAACTCCTCGGTGGTGTTAGCAAGTTCTTTCTGATAGCTATCGTCGATAATATTGTAGCGACCGTCCTGCATTTGCTGTTCCAGGCTGATTCTTTCATTGTTCTTCTGGCGAATAGTGTAGACTTCATCTAGCTGCAATGGCACACCGGCAGCATCAGTTACCTGGGCAGTGACCATAGCAAACATCATCGTGCAGATCACACCTTCACAAGGGTTGCCAACCTGAGATGTTGTCTCTTTACAGGAAGATGCCATCAGCACCGGTGTCAAAATGCAGATGATCAGTGCAAGAAATACCTTTTCCATACCGCGTCTATTGTATTAAGATTGCGTCAAACATAATGCCATCCCCGCAAATATTTTCTACCAGATACCTGGTAAGCGACATACATGTAATGATTCGTCAGCAGGTAAATTTAGCGAAGCACTCTTACCTGAGCTGTCGGGGGCATTGATCATATGCCGGGTTTAGAGGTCCTCTGAAAGATTTTTAAGTGCCAGGTGGGGTGATGTAGAAAACACTACCATCTGAGTACTGTGTGACTAATAGTTTTTTACTTCTTTAACGAGAAGTTCAGTCTGAATGCATATGTATCCAAGTGTCTTATCCTCATGAAGATATATTGCGGGCACCATCATGAATTTTTATTCCGGGAAATCAAGGGCCGCAGCTGTTCGTCATAGCTTGGCCGTTTGGACTGGTTTTTTTAGAAGCTGGTACGGGTAACCAGTGGAAACCCTCAAGATCGAACAATAATCGTTTTAAAACAGAACTATATGCTGGCAATGGATTTTAGAGGCGCGTTCAGAGTGCGTGTAAGCCATAAACCTTATCCTGAGATTCATCACCCAAACGATGCAATTGTAAGGGTGACACGGTCGTGCATCTGTGGGTCCGACCTTCACTTGTACCACGGCCTGGTGCCTGATACCCGGGTTGGAATGACGTTTGGCCATGAGTTTACAGGGGTAGTGGAAGAGGTTGGATCTTCAGTTCAGAATCTGAAGGTAGGTGATCATGTTCTGGTGCCATTTAACATAGCGTGCGGGATGTGCCCGTTTTGTAAACAGGAGCTGTATGGAAATTGTCATGAGTCGAATTCGCAGGCAACAGCGGTCGGTGGGATATTTGGGTACTCTCACACAGCCGGAGGTTACGATGGCGGACAGGCTGAATATGTACGTGTGCCGTATGCTGATGTTGGGCCGACTATAATTCCGGAAGGTATGGATCTTGACGCGGCTGTGCTGCTGACCGATGTGGTACCCACAGGATATCAGGCCGCTGAGATGGCCGGGATAAAACCGGGAGACACCGTAGTAATATTTGGTGCAGGGCCTATAGGAATAATGGCTGCAAAATGTTCTTGGCTGTTTGGTGCCGGTCGAGTAATAGTGATCGATCAGCTGGACTACAGGCTTGAATTTGTGCGGAATTACGCCCAGTGTGAAGCCTATAACTTCAAGGAGATGGATGATCCGGTCGTGTTCATAAAAAAGACAACCGACTACTTTGGTGCTGACGTATGTATAGATGCTGTAGGGTGTGAGGCGGCCGGTAGCGCTCTGCAAACAATAACTGGCAGGAAGATGTTGCTCCAGGCCGGTGCTGCTACGGCGCTGCAGTGGGCTATCAACTCTGTCAAAAAGGGTGGGATCATTTCAATTGTGGGGGTATACGGACCGACTGCCAATCTTATTCCAATTGGTAATGTTGTCAACAAAGGACTTACCATCAGAGCAAACCAGGCTTCAGTAAAAAGGCTCCTTCCACGACTGATTGATCACGTGATGGCTGGTAGAATAGATCCTACACCGTTAATAACTCACCGGGTTCCGCTTGAAGAAGTCTCTGAGGCTTACCATATTTTCTCCAGGAAACTGGATAATTGCATAAAACCTATATTAATTCCTTCTACAGCAAGGGCGTAAAAGTTATAACAATGGAAGAACTAGCAAACAACTATAGGCACATAAACGGGTGGGGGATAGATGCTAACCCGGAGAATGAACCAACGTATCCCATGAAAAAGTACACCGGTGACGATTACAAACGCATCCATTATGAAAGACCTCCGCTTCAGCCTGTTGATATGGAGGTGTTACATTCCAATGAGCGGCCCAGTGTCTCCGCAGTGTTTGGTACATCCATGCCCCCGTCAGGATTAAGCGGGAGAATTCGAAGATTTGCGTTCAAGTACAGCGAGGGGAGCTGGGGCCATTGGCTGCCACTAATACTCGCAGACAGGGTGAACGAAGTTGAAGGGGTGATTGATGACCTGAAGAATGGCCATGTCCCAAACTTCTTTGCGGAGCATGGCTGGAACGCTGAATGGAAGTATAACAGGAAGGCTTTTGTAAGAAATATAGTTGTGGGAACTGTTGTTACTACATTACTAATAGCGCTGATATCTAAGAGATCTTCTGCACGTCGAAGCCGGTAAGGATTATCTTTGGATGTGAACTATACAGTACTGGTAGAACAAACGAAAACTCTTTGGGCGGAACTAAATGTTCCGCTTTACAAGGTAGAAGTGACGTCTCTGGATGACAGATCTCGGGAGTACCTTCGCACCGTAGGTTTCCCTGAAGAAGCGGAGCCAGGGCTGGACTTTACCGACCTTACGGGAAATCTATTCACTCACACCCAGCTTTATACCCGGGATGACTTCCCGGCTCTTGACCAGTACCTGGTTATTGGTGCAACTGGAGATGGTAACCCGGTCTGCATTGATTCCGTTGGCAGTTCCGTTGTTTATATTGATCATGACAATGGTTTTGAGGCAGTTTTCATCAATTCAGACCTGCCTTCCTTTAATTATTGTATGGCTCAGTATTCAAGAACTTGCAGGGCAGAAGGCGGATTGACACTACCAGGCATTAAAGCATTGGAACTGGAGATACAGAAGACTGACCCTAGGGCTATTGAGGAGTCGACCTTCTGGACAGATGCAATCCTTCAGTTGGAAAGAATTATTGAATGACGAATGGGTTCTGAATTGGCGTTACAACGACCAGGATTTATGGATATGTGTTTACCTGGCTGCAGTGTAGAAGACTAGTTTATTCACTGAAATATTAATTTAGTTGATTGATTACTAAGCCTTAACTTCACATTAGCAAAAACACACCATCATGAACAAAAACTCACTCGGCGAACTAAAACTCTCACCTATCAAAGAAAACGGCAAGTTTGTGTTCATCAACAGTGAAGTAAGAGTAAACGGAAAACTGAATAAAGGTGACTCTATCCGGATATTTGTTGACGCATATGAGATGCAGGATGGCGAATATTTCGTGAAGGGACTCTCGCAGCCTACCTCTAAAATTGTTGTCCGCGGCAATCCATTAACTTTTGAACTGGAGGCAGGCACAGCATCAATAAACGATCTCTACAATAAGGTTGGGGAAATGTACAAGAACCAATTCTACTTCGGTAAAATAGAGATTTAAGAAGACCCCACCTACGGGTCCGTAGAAATAAGCATGGCATACTTTTTACCGGCTCTTCAGGTAATTGCTCCTGATGAAAGAAAACGCCTGGATAGATGTAACGATTGCCATTACAAATGATATGGTCACCTGGCCAGGTGACCAGAAAGTCCGGATTTCGAGATCTTCTTCGATTGGCGTGGATGGCGCCGTGGCGAATGTGACCAGCCTGTCCCTCAGTGCCCATACGGGTACGCATATCGATGCGCCTTTACATTTTGTAGCAAACGGAACCGATATTGCCGGTTTACAGCTTTCGAACCTGATAGGACTAGCCAAGGTATTTCACATCCACGACCAACAGAAGATTAGCTTCAATGAGGTAAAAAGTTTTGATATAAAGCCAGGTGACCGGCTATTGTTCCGGACCAGAAATTCGGAAATTGACTGGCAGCTTAAGCCATTTATGGACGAATACGTTTACCTGGCCTCAGATGCAGCGAGATACCTAGTGGAAAACAGCGTTTCGTGTATAGGTGTCGATTACTTATCCGTAGCTGGAGAGGAGAATGGAACTGAGGTTCACCAATTGTTGTTGAACTCAGGTGTAACTATTATTGAGGGGCTTGATTTGAGAAGTACAGAAGCTGGAGTTTACGAGATGATTGCACTTCCAATGAAGATAACGGGATCAGATGGTGCGCCAGCCAGGGTAGTCCTTCGAAAGTCAGACTAAATAAATGAGTTTAGTCTTGACACAAACGTGATCAAATAGTGGGTTATGAGAAGAAACGACATCTTGCTATGTAGCGCAGTCATTGCCGCAATAATGCTACTGTTCATAGCGTGCAGTAAAGACAAAGAGGATGATGTTACAAACTGGAAAGTTATCGAAACTAGTGTGTTCAAGGTTGATGTCCCGGAGGATTGGCAGTTTATCGATCTGCATGGCATTGACACCTACAATGGCTTATTGACAAACTATAGGGACAGTTTAAACTTTGACTACGGAATTAACCTGGACACTTTTGTTGTCGACAGCGTTCATTGGCGGGTCAGCTATGAAACAATTCATGGGAAAAGGGCCAAGATTTTGGAAGGTAAAGCCTCTCCGCAGATGTATGGCCTTGTTATGGATAGCGCTCGGATTAACTTAGTTAATCCGGACTCAGCGCAATATACCGTCAGGCGGTTCATCATGATGCAGTCAAGCTATGGGCAGATGGATAGAGGCACCGCGCTGAAAATATTCCGGTCGGTCCGCTTCCACTAGTCTTTAAAAGGAAATGAAATATGCTTCTTGTCGGTTAATGGTGCGTTAACCGGATGCAAAACAGCAGTTAACCAGTGTAGAAATCTTCCTGGAATCTGTTGGGATGTCAATCTTTGTTTCAGCAATAAAGCAAAACATCTTAAACACAAAGACATGAAAAAAATAATCCTTATCGCAGCAGCTTTCATTGGAATCACTACTGCAGCAAACGCACAAAACGCATCAAGTACTGCACAGCAGCAGGTTGAACTCGCACTGTCTAACACTATCGACATCACCTTTACAGGTTCTGGCTCTGCAACAGGTACTACTGTTACACTGCCTTTTACCTCAGTAACTGATTATGCAAATGGTGTAGAGTCTGGCGCTCAGCAACTGAAGGTGCGCTCGAACAAGAACTTCAATGTAACAGTTGCAGCGTCTGCAACCCACTTCAACGTTAGCAATGGTAGTACTACTACAGTGTCTACTATGCCTGTTGCAGGTGTGTTAGACCTGATGGTTTCTGGTAATCAGACTGGAGGTACTATAGGAACTGGTTATTCTTCATATGGTGCTGGCTTGTCTACTTCTGCAGCTACCATCATCACCAATGGTACTAACGGCAACAACCAGACGTTTGATGTGAAGTATAAGGCTACTCCTGGCTTTGCTTACTCGGCGGGTAACTACACAGTTGACGTTGTGTACACTGCCACCCAACTATAGGTTTGTTTGTTTTGTTATATATCAGAGAGCCCTGGCAGCAGGGCTCTCTTTATTGTTTGAACTTTTTAACGTAGTTCAAGAAGAGCTACGTTTTCGATGTGGTGTGTATGTGGGAACATGTCAACTGGCTGGAGTCTGGTTACTTTGTAAGAAGCATCAAGTAGCTGAAGGTCTCGGGCTTGTGTTGCTGGGTTGCAGCTCACATAAACCACCTTTGGTGCCCTTATACTGAGAATCTGATTTACCAGTTTTTCGTTCATTCCTGCTCTCGGCGGATCGGTTATGATCAAATCTGGTTTACCATGTTCTGAGAAGAACTCCTCTGTGCAGATGTCTGCGACGTCACCGGCGAAGAAAGCACAGTGCTGTATATCATTCAGCTTAGCATTTTCATGTGCGTCTTCAACAGCTTCCTTTACGACTTCAATTCCTATCACCTTTTTAGCTTGTTTGGAACAAAAGATCCCAATACTACCTGTACCGCAATAAAGGTCGTATACGATCTCATTGCCGGTAAGACCCGCAAACTCGCGAGTGATGCGATAGAGTGATTCTGCCTGGTAGGTATTTGTTTGAAAGAACGACTTGGGTGAGATCTTGAATCTAAAGTTTTCCAGGGTTTCTTCAATATAAGGCTTGCCGAAGTAGTGAATAGCCTCCAGGTCATGAATACTGTCATTTACCTTTGGATTGATAGTGTAATATAAGGATGTGATTCCCGGTATATCTTCTATCAAATATTGAAGTAATGCGATTCTTTCATCCCTCTTTTCGTGATGAATGATCAGGTTAATCAAAACCTCACCGGTCCGCGCAACCCGGATGATGATATTTCTAAGCCACCCTTCTTGCTTCCTGTAGTCGTAATAGGGTAAGTTCCTCGCCTCTGTATAATTTCTGAGTGTATTTAGCAGGATGTTTGTAGGCTCAGGTTGTAGGTAACAGGTATAGATTGGTACAACTTTGTCAAATAGCCCCGGGGCATGGAAACCTAAAGCAGGTTCTTTCGGGAGATGCTCACCATTAGCTGATTGCAACTCTTCATTGGTAAAGTACCTCGTTGAAGAGAACGTAAATTCTAACTTATTCCGGTAGTATCGCTCTAGCGGACTGCCGGTAATTGGCTCGATAGGCGGAAGATCAATATGACCTATTCTACTTAACTGATCATGGACTTGCTGCTGCTTATACCTAAGCTGGTGTTCATATGGTAGCATCTGCCATTTGCATCCGCCACAAACACCAAAATGAGGGCAGAACGGTTCAATTCGATCTTCAGATGGCTTTACCAGTTCTAGCAATTTACCCTCGGCCCAGCTTTTTTTGTCCTTTACAATCCGTGCGTGGATAACATCCCCGGGAATTACATTTTCTACAAACAATACCTTACCATCTTCAAGGTGGGCTATACTCTTACCTTCTGCTGCGTAAGAGTCAATATGAATATTATAGATGGGGAGCTTCTTTTTCTTGCGGGACAAATTAGTGTTATTTATCTGTTAATGGCTTGCAAATTTACTTCTACCTTTTTAGGATACACTGTTTAGATGAGTTAATTTTACAAATCCCAACGTATAAGACCCTGAGAGCGTCTTGATTGCGGATGAATTCTATTTTCACCGACTACCTTATGAACAGATTTAAACTTTTTGCCCTGTTATTTATTACAGGACTCGCTCAGCAAGTTGTTGCGAAGGAAGGGTATAAGATCCAGGTAAAGTTTACCGGAACTACAGACTCTATGGTCTACCTCGCGCACTATTATGGAAAGCCACTTCCAACGATATATAAAACGGATTCAGCCAGGATTGATAGCAAAGGCATGGCTGTATTGAAAAGCGACACAAAGACATTAGGTGGAATATATATGTTGCTGCTGAGCGACAGGAAAACATATTTTGAATTCCTGCTCAATGATGGTGACGATATATCGATAGTTGCCGACGTAAGCAAACTTCCGGAGGGCCTCACTTTCAAAAACTCACCGGAGAATGATCATTTTCAGTCTTATGTAAGATTCTTGCAGGGTTTTTCTCAAAAGCAGCAAAGTCTGCAAAAACAACTTTCTGAATCCAAAACCGCTGCAGACAGCGCTCAGATCAGGGAAAAAATTGCAGCTTCGGGCAAGGAGCTTGTTAATTACCGAAAGGATTATGTAAAGAAACAGCCTAATACATTACTTGCCGGAATATTCAATGCATTGGAAGTGCCCCAGGTACCAGAAGGTAAGCACATGCTTGAAGACGGAACAGAAGATAGCAGCTTCAGCTATACCTATTATAAGGAGCACTATTGGGATGGCTTTAATTTTAAGGATGACCGGTTGATTCATACTCCTATCTATGATGCGAAACTGGAAGAGTATATGAATAAGCTGGTGTTACCTTACGAGGACAGCGTGATAAAAGAGAGCGATATTCTTCTCAGCAAGACACGCGGCCAGCAAGAGCTGTTTAAGTACACTCTGTGGTGGCTAACCCGGAATGCAGAAAGTAGTAAAATCATGGGGATGGACCGTGTCTTTGTGTATCTGGTGGAGAACTACTATATGAAGGGTGATGCTTATTGGCTGGACAATGAAGCTCTTGGCAAATATTACGACAGGGCGGCTAAAATCACCCCTAATCTTATTGGACGTGTAGCTCCGGAGATCAAAATGATTGGCCTTGACAATAAAGAAAGGACGCTTTCAGCCATAGATGCAAAGTACACACTTGTTGTCTTTTGGGATCCTACTTGTGGACATTGTACCAAGGAGGTTCCGGCAATTGATTCTATGTATCGCGCAGTGCTCAAGGATAAAGGAGTAAAGATATTCTCTGTGAGGACTGAAGGAGATGAAAAACTATGGAGAGAATTCATCACAAAGAATAAACTTGGTGATTGGACCCATGTTTACGATCCTGAGAAGAAATCAAATTACCGCTCAATGTATGATGTATACAGTACCCCGGTGCTGTATCTTTTAGATGAAAAAAAGATAATACGCGGTAAGCGGCTTGATCATTCTAACATACTTGATGTGATTAACATGATCGAAAAGAAACAGGCTAAAACTTCGAATTCAAAATCATAAAATTACACTGAAACATGCGCAAGCTGGTTTTAACTTTTCTCACCTCGGCTCTTATTGCTGGCTCGGGGTGGTCCCAGACTCTATTTTCCTACGGTAATAATCCTGTCAGCAAAGAGGAATTTCTCAGAAATTACAGCAAGAATGCACAGAACAAGAAAGTGGACTTGTCTGAAGGCGCTCTCAAAGAATATCTGGACCTGTATTCACTATTCAGGATGAAGGTCAAGGAGGCGGAAATAATGAAGTTGGATACCATGGAGAGTATTCAGCGTGAGCTCGATAATTACCGCAAACAGTTGGCGAAGAATTATCTTACTGATGAAGAAGTGACCAATAGGTTATACAAGGAAGCCTATGAGAGAATGAAGGAGGATCGGCAGGTTGCGCACATACTCATAATGGCACCACCCACCATGGGTCCCGAAGATACCCTGAAGGCTTATAACCGCATCGACAGCCTGTATAAGGCCATAACGAGCAATAAGGCAGATTTCGGCACCCTTGCAGCTAAGTATTCAGACGACCAGGGTACAAAAGAACGCGGGGGAACTGTTGGGTATATGACAGCACTTCAGACCCTCTATCCTTTCGAGAATGCTGCCTACGGAACCTCAGTTGGTGCAGTCTCCAGGCCTTTTCGAACTCAGCTCGGCTATCACATAGTCAAGGTTTTGAATAAACGCCCTTCAAAAGGAGAGGTTGAGGTTGCCCAGATATTAGTGTCGACACCAAAATCCAAAGGGGAAGAAGGTGTTGCTTCTGCCAGAAAACGTTTAGATTCTATTCAAAGGGATTTGAAGAATGGTGTGGCTTTCGAAGAAGCGGTTAAGAAGTACTCTGACGACAAGTACACGGTTGATCAAGGTGGCGTGATGGCGCGTTTTGGAGTTGGCAGAATGATACCAGCGTTCGAGGACGCAGCTTTTGCTCTGAAGAAGCCGGGAGAAGTTTCCCAACCAGTTCAGACAGAATTTGGTTTTCATATCATTAAGTTGATTGGGAAATACCCACTTCTGCCATATGACAGCATGCTCAGCCAGATAAAGCGACTCGTTGATAACGACTCCCGTGCACAGACAGCTCGCGATCAGTATATGGAGAAGATAAAGCAGCAGAATGGGTTTAAGGAATATCCTGAGAACATGGTTGCACTAACGACTAAGTTGATGGAAATACCTGATACGGGATCGAATGCGAATCTGTTTAAAGCTTCTGATTACAGCTACATGACCAAACCACTTTTTTCCCTGGGTGAAACGAATTATACTCAAAAGGACTTTATGTCGTTTGCGGAGACACTCACAAGAGGCAGGTTGATGGGTCAAAGGCAATCAGTTGCAAAGGATATATACAAAATGTACGTATCCAGAGTTGTAAATGATTTCCAGGAGCACAAGCTAGTGGATGAGAATGAAGATTTTAGGAATTTGATGCAGGAGTACCGTGACGGCATTATGCTTTTTGAATTAATGGACCAGAACGTATGGGGCAAGGCGTCTAAGGATACGACCGGACTTAAAGCATTTTTTGAGTCGAACAGAAGTAAGTACCAATGGGAGCCCGGCTTTAAAGGATCCGTGTATCGTTTCAAGAATCAAGAGGCATTGGATAAAGGTTTGAAGGTGCTGAATGCTAAGAAGACTGTCACAGACGAGGATGTAGTAAAGGCCGTGAATTCTGAAAGCACTCCTGATGGTGTTACGATACAGCAAGGTCGCTTTGAATTTTCTCGATTTAATGATGTTCCAGCTGCAAAGCTTGTAAAAGGTGAGACAACTGCGCCAGTACAAGACGAGGATGGTGGGTATGTCGTCGTTTACGTGTCTGAACGTTATGATTCAGCTACACCAAAGTCATTGGAGGATGCACGCGGATATGTGGTTGCTGAGTACCAGGACTATCTGGAAAAGCAATGGAATGAGGAGCTTCGCAAAAAGTACCCAATGAAGGTGCAGGAGAGTGTTTTTAAAGGCATGGTAAAGAAATAGCAGATTGCAATATTAATTGGCGACAGAGTGATGAGTTTCATCACTCTTTCTGTTTGAGTCTGTTCAAAGTTCTGTACACAGCCGCTTGAATCAGCAATCTGGCATCTGCCTACAAATCTTACTGAGGAGCACATTATTGGCTAATTAATTTAAATTTGCACCCCGCACCCGTGTTGGGTGTTAGTATATCAAGCAGAAGAAAGAATTATGTTCGACAACTTAAGTGAACGGCTCGACTCGGCGTTTAAGCAATTAAAGGGTGAGGGTCGCATTTCAGAGATAAATGTTGCTGCCACCATCAAGGAGATTCGTCGTGCATTGGTGGACGCCGATGTGAATTACAAGATTGCAAAGGAGTTTACAGACAAGGTCAAAGAAAAGGCCACTGGCGAAAAGGTAATTACATCCGTATCTCCTGGCCAGTTGATGGTGAAGATTGTCAAAGATGAGCTGGCTGAATTGATGGGTGGTACTGAAAAGGAAATAGACCTTTCAGGTAAGCCGACAGTAATTCTGATAGCAGGCCTACAGGGTAGTGGTAAGACTACTTTCTCTGGAAAGCTGGCTAATTTTCTGAAGTCTAAGCGGGGCCTCAACCCGCTCCTTGTAGCAGCCGATATCTACCGTCCTGCAGCCATC
>Ga0196970_1000446_pt1 | contig 48118 bp, 60 predicted proteins | sample S1v_513CmetaG_FD_148672 | JGI IMG/M metagenome (GOLD analysis project Ga0196970, IMG submission 148672) | Soil microbial communities from Anza Borrego desert, Southern California, United States - S1+v_5-13C | ecosystem: Environmental > Terrestrial > Soil > Desert | place: USA: California... | reverse complement strand
CGGCGAGGTTGAGGAGCAGCTGCTTAACACGGTGGACTTCAGCATCGAAGTTACACCGCGTGAAGAGGTGGTGCTGAAGCTGGCCGATTGCGCAGACGGCATGTTGTTCTGCGCGAGGGAAAGGATGTACGGCAACAAGAGCAAGATGATCAAGGCGGCGTACAAGAACTACGGTACGTATGTCAACGCGATCATGCAAGAACTGGAGACCGACGAGTTCAAGCAGCGCGTCGAGCGTGTATTCAAGGGCGTGGCCCGCATCTGGAAGGAGAATAAAGGTGAGTAACGCAAATGCAGTGCAGGTGGGTGGCGGTCATTACAAGGGTACGACGTACCAGCATTGGGACTTCGTGTTGCTGGCCCTCGGTGGCCGGTACCTCGAAGGTAACATCACCAAGTACATCGCGCGTTGGCGCAAGAAGAACGGGCTGCAGGACTTGCAGAAAGCTCGCCATTACCTGGACAAGCTGATCGAAGCGTTCAACGATGGCACAGTGCTGCCGCCGATGAACCGGGCCGTCAGCGCGCACCAGTCGCCGGCTCACTTCTGTGATGTGAATGGTATCGATGTGTCTGAGCGCATGATCATCCTGGCGCTGAGTGATTGGACCAGTCGCGAAGACCTGAACCGCGCAGGCAACATGCTGAACGCGCTCATCGAGAAGGAGCAGTACGCCAGCGAAGATGAGCGTCCTGGCGCTGCCGAGGTGGTGGAGCAGCTTACTCACAAGATGGATGCGTTGGGTCTGGTGCCGCTGCCGTACGAAGCCACGGCGGACATGAAGGAATCCGTCAAGAGCATCGTGTCCGGTTATGCCGCTGGCAAAATCTGGGAACAGATGCGGAACACCGCGCTGTTCGGCAGCGGGCCGGGGCCGGGTTACGTGAACCAAGGCTGACGCCAGCCACCACGCTATAACGAATAACCCGGCCTAGCGCCGGGTTATTTGTGCTTACCAGCCCTGCCGGGTGGTCCTAAGCCGCTCCGCCAGCCGACGCCAGCCCGCCCCGGCTGGCCCTGCCCTATGGGGTGGCCTAGGGCTGGGGTGCTGCGCGCCCCGCTGGCAACGGCCTGCGGACCCGGCTGGCTGGCGCTTGGCCCTGCCCGCAGCTAGGCAGGGTGGTGGCAGGGCGGGGCAGGCGGGTGCAGCGGCGCTCTTGCTGGTGTGCCTTCAACCTACCGATTGGGCGCTTGCTCACGGTTGAGCTCCTTCTGGCGCTTGCGGCAGGCGAAGTCGAACAGCTTGCAGGGCGCGCGGCTCAGCTTGATGCGCTCCACGCCATTGCGCAGCGTGTTGGCCGCACGGTCCTTGTCACGGTTCGATTGGAAGAAGCCGTCTTCCAAGTCACCGATGCATTCGTCCTGTGCATCTTCGGTGCGCGCCAGTTCGCCGCAATACTCCTTACCGTTGGGTAGCATCCGCCTCTGCAGGTCCCGGCTGACACTGCTCACCAGCGCATCCAAGTCGCTCGCGGGCGAGTCGTCTCTCACGGAATGCGCGCAGCCGACTAGCAGGCACAGCGCGGTCAGCACGCTCAGCAACTTCAGGTTCATTTTGTTTGTCCTCTTCGAGTTGTTGGTTGAATCGAGCGCGGGCTTCGAGCAGGCCAACGTCGATGACTAGCCGCTGCGCATCTGCCTTGACGCCTTCCTTGACAATGCCAGAAGTCGCTTCCATCGTGCGGCCACGCTGCTCATTCTGACGCGCGCCCTCACGCCAATCCAGAACCGTCTGGCCGCCGTAGAATAGCAGGCACCCAATGACGAGCGCGATGATGAGCTTGACTGTTTCATTGATGGCCATACCTTACTCCGGGTTCTTCGCGTCGTACCTCGAAATCCATTTCCACCAAGGCGGCATGCCAGGAGTGGTGACCCAGGTCAGCGCGAAGCCCCAGATGCCCAGGAACTTCATCACCTCGTTCCAGTATGGCGTGCCGATCGTGAAGTACGCAGCGATGAACATCACCATCGACACAGACACGAACAGCAGTCCCACCCTGCGCACCCACCATCGCTTGCTGTTCTGCGAACGCTTGATGTCGTTGAGACGAGCGAGCGCAGTGATGAGGATGATGAACGCAGCTATCATGCACAGAATATCGAACAGGTTCACTTGTTGTCTCCTTCTTTTTTGGTGAACGAAAACTTGAACTCTTTGATGAATTGCTTGCCGCGTTCGATGATCGATGGCAGGAACCACCTCATCATGGCGGCGCTGATCATGGCGAACATGGAGATGTTCTTGGTGGCCCAGTCCCAGTTCATGCCGTCCGCCACCAGCACGGCCACACCAGCACCGAAGAACGTCGCCGCCATCACCTGACCGAACAGCGCCTTACGGGTCGGCAATGGATCGCCGAAGAATAGCGACAGCGCAGCGCCAGCCGCTGCCGCACCTATCACCGTAACAGGCACGCCCCAGACCGGCTGCTGCACGTACGATGTAAACAACTGGAACAATGGCGAAGTCGCTGCCCCGGTGCCGACACTCGTGCCGGCCAGCTTTATTAGATTCACTACTCCCTCTCCTTTCATAAGTCACCTCGCCAATTCGAAGTGCGGCCGGTCCACGGTATCAGTCCAGTCACCACCCCACTCGATCGGGACGTTCAGCTCTTTGGCTGCCTGCTTGAAAGCAGCGGCGATCTTGGGCCACAGACCCAGCTTGCCGTCTTCGTCCCAGTTGATGCCGCCTTTCACATATGGCGCGACATCGATTGCTCTACCTCCTATGTGGTTGCTCTTGAGCGTCCACGTCACCTTGCGCTCCCCAGGTTGCGCATAGCTGGCGGGGATGCCCTTGGCTCTGCACTGCGCAGCGGTGCGACCCTTACCGTACAACCGCATCTGCTCGTCACGCGTACGGTTGCCTTGCGTTACGACGAAGTCCACCTTCGACAGTGCCAATGCGCGATGGGCAACGGCTTGCAAGCTGGGCTCGACCGTGGCGAGGCGATCAAGGCTGGCTTTCGAGAATTTGAACGGCATCAGAGCTCTCCAGTTGGTTTATCAGTTTATCGATCTCTTCTACAGCCTGCTGGAATCGCTGCTGATCCGCACCACAGGTGCGACATCCCGACAGCTGAACCATCCGTATCATGCATTGAGCGCGAGCTGTTCTTAGCGCTGGTATGGTATTGGGATTTATTTCTATCATGTGAACGGATAGAACTTAAAGCTGCTGTTAGGCGCAGTTTGCGCTGTAGCTACAACTACATCAGTCCAATTGACGTTATCACTTGACTTCTGAATTTGGAAATTGTATGGGAATCTCTTAGGTGTGTCGGTAGGTTCAGTTCCCATCAACGCAACCAAATCCGCAGTGATTGCGGAACCTGCGTCCACTACAACCCAATCAGGAAGGCCATTGCCGGTGTCTGACGTCCAGCTATCTTGGATACTCGACATCGTGTCGGTCAGTTGGCCAAGCTTATTAGGCGTACGAGAATCATAATTACTATCCGCGGTCCAGGTTGCGGCGCTCAGATTATGTACAGTACCTGCATTGTATAGACGAAGACGTGCGAGGTTAGTGTAGTCCATAGAGCCAGAGGGATCGCGAGCAGTGACGTACAGCCTCCAGTAACGAGCTGTATGCGCAACACCGCCGGGAGGTGCGACTACTTCAATAGACAACTGATCTCCAATTCGGCTCAACAAACCTTCACGACGAGAAACAACCTCTACTTCCAATGTACCAGCACTATCGGCGGAGATAGTAGCACTTAGATTTGTCGTATACGTATAACCGCTCCAAGAACCACCATTCAGACGTGTACGATAGCCGTAATCTACACCAGCTTCTTGTGCTTCACTCGCAGCGTTGTACGGTACCAAGGCTGTGCTCAGTCGATTACGAGCACGCCAAGCTACAGTGACATTAGAACCAGTTACCACGCTACCGGGAGTACGACTGTCATTAAGGGTCAAGTAATCTGGCGGGGCAGGCCGCTGGGCGCGCTGGGTGGTGACAAAGCTGTCCGTCAAGGCCTCCTCGGGTGGCAGGGTATCGTTCGGCGTGTTGTCACGGATGCGTCCATAGAAGGTAGCACCATTGTCAGCAAGGTACACCGGCAACAGGCCATCGCTCTGCTTGACCAAATAGCCGCGCGAACCAATGGCGTGCGAGACGAACGTGGTGTCGAGCAGAGCGCGGTAGACGTTGTTGCAGAAGTAGGTGCCGTTGCCGTTGTCTGTCAGGTTGGCGACCTGCATGAATTCACCGTTCATCAGCACCAGGAACTGACCGGTTGCGTCGAACGTACCGTTCTGATCCAGCAGTTCCGAAGGCACATCCACCAGTTCGATGGTGAAGCCCGCAGCGCCCGTGTAGCCGATGTCACGACCGACGGTATCAGCAAACGTCGTCTGCAGCAGGAAGCTACCATCGTACGGATAGTCTTCACCCACCAGAAGCACGTCGGAGTAGCTACCATTGGCCGACACTTCGATGTCCATACCAACGCTGGCGCTGGTGGGAGGCTTTGCCACTACGTACGGCGCAGCTTGATTGGCGGCAGGAGCAGTCTCGAAGAATTGGTGGAACCACTTCGGCGTCTCGAAGAACAAACGGGTCAGCACAGGTTGTGCATCGCTGGTCACGGGCACCCAGCCACTACCAGTCGGCGGTGCGAACACAGCCAACGCGGTGGCGAAGCGATCCTGCACGCAGTTGATGGTGACGGTGCCATCGGTCAGTGTGCCCTTGTCGATCTTCTGCACACGCATGACCATGTTGCTGATGCCGTACGGTGCCCAATTGAACACGAACACATCACCCGGCTTCATCAAGCTAGCCTTGCGATTGCAGCGCAGTTCCATCTGGAACAGAGGCACGCTCAGCAACGACAATTGACGCGCCGCCAGCTTGGTCGCTTCCTCGTTCAGGAAGCAACCTGGCACGCTTATGTCGATGTTCTTGACACGCTGCTGGAAGTTGATGTTGGCAAAATCCTGCTGCGTGGCAACACGATCAGCGTACTCGTTGGCACGGTCCTTGAACGTGACACGGCATTGGTTGTAGGTCTGCTCCCACGTAGTCTTGTTGAGGTTGACCAACTCCTTGACGATGCTCTGATCAAGCACCGGCAACGTCTCGACGTCGTAGTCGTTACGAATCAGCTTGGCGACGATCTTACCGCTGTCGGTATCCTGGTACAGGATGCCGTCGGCGATGCGCAGCACTTCTTCACACAGGTCCTTACCCGTGATGGACTGCTGTACCAGCAGGCTCATACCGAAGCCTTCGTTGTACAGCGTCTGTGCGCACGCCTGCCACGACGGCAGGTCGATGTTGCTGGCATCGATACCGGGCATACCGAATTTCTCAGTGAACCCAGCATGGAGCAACTCCATGGGATTCACATCCAGACCGTTCGGCATGATGCTGTACGTGGGGTGGACATTGTTCGACAACCGCGTCATCTCTGCGTGGATCGCGTTGACGCTGGTAGTGGTGCCGAAGTAGAATCCGCTCGCAGATGTGGAGGCGCTCCCCCGGAGCACGGTGCGTGCTTGACCGACGTACGCAGGCACATCTGGATCAGCCTTCTGCGCAAGATAACTATTCCGTGTCTCGGTAAAAGTTCCCGGGTAGTAATCAATGGAGCCAATGAGACCGCCGCGCTGTTCTTCACCACCAAACAGATTCGGTAGGTTGATGTTCAGTGTCTGCGCTGTGCTGGCGGTACCTTGCCAGAATACGTACTTGTCGCTCCACAGCTTGCGCAGCGTCACCGGGTGCGTGCCACCCAGACCCCAGCACAGATCGAGACCGATGTGGTACTTATAACCGACGGTGACCTTCTTGCTGCTGAACAAACCGGTCTTCTGCTTCTTCTTGATCGGAACCGGCGTGTAGTCGCCGGACCACAACGAGTTCGGACTGCGAACACGCACGGTGCCGAGGAACCACATGACAGGGTCGCCCTCCTTGCTGCGAGGGAACTGGAAGTCACCGAGGTTCGCTGCGCGGGCATTCTCGATCTTCGGCTTGGGAGCCATCAGAACGAGAAGCAGCGCAATAACAATGATTACAATGGCTGCCCACATGGCGTTAGAATCCCGATTCGAAGAGGTTGACCGGCGGAACCAGCGGATGCCCGCCGAACCGTGCTGTGTTGTTGTACCGAGTCTTGCAATGACCTTTCCAGGCGTGATCGCAACCGCGCGTGAATTGCACTGGCGTACCTTCACCGATACGGCCGAACGGATAGTTAACCGTCAGCTGACCATTGCCAACATCCGCGCCGATGATCATGCGTCGCTCGTTCTGGGAGGGAATGTAAATCTCACCGCCGACGAACTCATCCGGTGTGAAGGCACCGTAGCTGTTCATACGCACGACCTGACCACCGGCCAGCACCTGCAGAACCGTGGTGCTAACGCTGTTGTCCACGCGCGGCACGCCGCAGGTCTGTGGGTCGTACAGTACATGATTGCACGGGCTCTGGAAGTAGAAGCTCGGGCAGCTTGCACCCAGCACGCTGGAGAAGATAGACGGCACATCTAGCGTCGCCTTACGCCCCTTGATGCTGATATTCGTAACCGGTCCGCGCCAGTAGACCCGGTAGTTGGTCTCGTAAGGCAGCAGGTCGCGGTAGATGCGAATCAGATTCAGCAGCAGGCGCGGTGGCGTAGTCTGGAAGCCGTAGTCGGCGATGATCTCCGCCGTTACTGGCATCGTTACCTTGACAGCAGCGTTCTCCTCCGTGTTGGTACCGGCCTTGACGCTGTTGCGTGAAAGGTCCGGCAATGGGATGTAGGTGTTGCCTTCGAACAGGTACGGTTCGGCGGCAGACGTATAGAAGTAGTTCTTGTAGGAGCCCAGGAACTGGTACAACTCGACAGGGTCGCTGTCGTGTACGCTGGTCTCCTTGTCGTCGATGGCGCTCATTCTTTTACCGTCCTCGTGCGGAACCGGATGGTGCTATCCAGTTGGTAGTGGGACCATTCAACTTCGTCGTCGGCGATGCGCTGCTTCAAAAGATAGCTGACTTGGTTTACGACATTCCATCCTGGGGTGGACGGCAGTGACGGTTCAAACGTGATAGAGCAATTGCCTTCAGTGTTCTTGGCCGCGCCGGTGACCTTGGCGTAGTGAATGCCTGCGTCGGTATACAGGGCGATGTAGTGATACGGCAGTGCAGGCCAGAAGTTGTCCACGTACGTTGGACCCAGGAACAACAAGCCAGACGCGCCCACACCGACTTCAGCGGCGAGCAGCTGGTCCGGTCGGTACGTAGACAGAAGGAAGTTGTTCAAACTTCCCTTCATCTGATCACAGAACACACGCCAGTAGTCCATTTCATCGATACCACTCCGGTGCTGGCAGGCGTAGCGACCAAGGCGACGGATGAGGAACATGAAGTCCGATTCTACCTTGGTGAAGTCCCAGTCCACAGACACGTCGAACAGACCGGTCTTCGCATCCAGAATGGCCTGTCCAGTGTCGAATACATGGTCGATGTCGTCATCGGCCAATGGACGACGTTCCAGGATGAACATGCCATCCAACGTGTTAAAGCCAGCCGTGCTACCGGGGCGTACGACCTCACGTGGATACGTCGCTTCGCTCGACAGGTTCATCGTAGCGTAGTTGTTGACCGCATGCCGAGACAGGTTAAGGTTGTTGGGCAGGATACTCGGATACACCGCAATGATGCGCGTGCCAGCCGGTACGTCGATGCTCAACGGTGCCTTGGTGGTAGCGCTGCTAGTGCCGATGGCGTCCAGCTGCACTAGTACCGCCGCGTTGTCCAGCAGCAACAGCACGTAATCATCGTCACGCAGATCGACGTACGCCGTGTCGAACACCAGCACCGTAGCGCCAGCCACCGAGGTCTGCTTGATCGTAGTGGCGTACTGGAAGTACGGTACGAACAAGCGGCCACCCGCACTGAACAGCGTCTTGTACTGCTCACGCACTTCGGCATCGCTTTCAAACGTCAACTGCGTCGACAAGCTGCGGCGCGGTACTTCACGCAAGCCAACTCGCTGCTCAGTGCCGTCGTAGCTGACGTGTACATCGGTCAGCCAGCGCCAGCGCTCCGTAACCGGCACGTTGGGCACAGCAGGCAGTACCACAGCACGGTTACCGACGATGATGACCGGCAACGGGTCAGCGACGTTGGTAAAGTCGAACAGCAGTGTGGCGTTGATCTCAGGCGGGCCATTCGGCGTGATGCGAACCTGCCAGATGCGCTCCTGTAGTGGTGTGAACACGTACGGCAACGGATCACCGACAGCAGTGATGCCAGTACCGTTCTGAAGCAGTACGTCGTCCAGCGTAGCGGATTGGTTGGTATATGCGTTCCACACAGAGATGTCGCGACTGACGGTGCTGGCAATAGTGCCCAGCTCAATGCGCGCCGGTTGGATGTGGATTCGATTGTAGTAGTCGTCCTTGAACGACAGCATCAATGTACCGTTGACACCCCAATTATTCGCCTTGTGTACACGCCATGCGCCATAGTACGCCCATGACGGGACCTGGAAGTCCACGTCGTATAGGTCGTTTTGGAAAACGGCCTCGGTGTTGTTATCTAGGTCGGTCGAGAGATTGGGATTGGTGTTACCCGCAATGACGAAACCGATCTGATAGCCGACGATGCCAGCCATGAATTAAGCTCCAGGATAGCGCAATGCAATACCGACCGTGCCCGAATGGAACGCACCCGTTGTCCAAGTTACGCCGTTGCGTTCGGCTACATTCTTAGAGTACAGGGGGTAACACTTCCACTGATCCGAGCCATAAGTAATGATGTCACCTACAGCCACGTTGTCCAAGCGCATCATCCGTGCATGTCGAAGAACACCTACGATGGTATTTAGTGTATCCACACGACGCATGGTGATGTAAATGGGTAGCAATACCTCCGATTCATTAAACAGAGAAGGAAGGGCCATCAGCAGGGACCAGCTTTGAAACTGACCGCGAAGGTCACCGACAGCACTACCACTATTACCTAGCCGCCATGCCGCTGCGCCTTCCAGCCCACAATGGATACCACCACCACGAGTCCAAGCACCGCTCTCACCTCCCATGAAAAAGCCGCCCCACACGCCTTGATAAGGAGTAGGGTAGATGTCCCCTGTACCTTGACTGTTACGGCTAGCACTCATATACATCCGAGCATCATTTGCACCGGTCAATGAAGCTGTACTTGGATACGAACCTTCGAACCACAGACCAGTACCGCCAATGTCTGGAATGTCAGAACGTCCCCAATGCAGGTGCTGGTACTTATCACCGTTATAGTTCACGACGATGTATATCTCTTCCGGCGTATCATTCCAGTAAATCTCGTAATTGACCGGAAACGTCCAGGGTTGCGACGAAGTCGCATTGCCAAGGCACGCACCCCGCGCAGACTCGCCGGTCAAGACAGTTCCACTGATGCCCGTGCCACCGAATACATAGAAACGATTGGCGTCGTACCCGATACGAACAAACAGCCCACCCTTAGAGAGCAACCGATTGTTGCCCGTACCAGCGGCAGCGGTCCAGCCGCCAAACGATACCAGGAAATTCTCTACGGCGGTGCGCAGGTCCGCGAGACTAGACGCGCTACCAGTGGTGTAATCTGCGGCCATGTTAGCTCATCTCCATCGCGATGAAATTATCGAAAGCAGTTCGGTTTACATCTTGCAATACAACATGTGCGCGACCACCAGCAGCCAAGATGGCCTGTACAGCTTGCAGAGGCGTCATCCCGGTCTGGTCGACGAGCGAACCACCCTGCTGCAGAACGTTCTCAGGCCCGTTATTGAAGCCGGTAATCTGAGAAATTCCATCCAGTTCACCCCACACGTTGCCTTTAGTGGCGTCGTCATAGTTGTACAGAATGATAGCCTGCATTTGATAGTTCGTACCTGCTGGTCGCAAGTTCGTGAAGCCATTTACAAATGGTTTGTGGAACTGCTGTGCCCAGACGCCATCCGGTCGCCGCAGGTACATACGTCCGTAGTTCTGCGGACTACTGGCCGTAAATCCGAAGTAGCCATAGTACGGGAAGGTATAGTTGGTATCGCTGAAGCGGCGCGCTTCCTTACCGTCGAACGAGCCACCCGTACACAGTGGTGAAGGAAACTCACCTGGGCGAGCGTACGGCAACATCTTACCGACGTAGAAGTGCGTGTACACCGGCGTACCCACCTTGAAACAGCCCGCAATGCGCTGCGCGTTGCAGGTCAGGTAGTAGGTCACAGCATTGTTGTGACAAGGTGTGCCCGACAAGCGCGCACCGGGCTGCGTCTCGAAGGTGTTGCCCGGGATGTAACCCGTAAAACACGACACCGCCATGTTGTAGTAGTCAGCACCCACAGACTGGTAGGTCTTGAAGCCAATGAAGATGTCCTCCGTACCAGACAGACCGGCGGAGTTGAGAATCAACTCACGGTCTGCGCCAGTATCCACGTAGCGCAACGTCGTCCAGCCGTTCGCTTCCGCGAGCGTCTTGATGGCTGCCAGCACCTTGTAGTGCGCCTCGTCACCGAGACCACCAGTGACTGTTGCGATCGCGTATCCCATGTTACACCTCAGCTGTTAAGATTCAGAGCTTGACGGAACGAAGCCGGGTCTTCAGCCAGCATGTTCACGATCGCTTGTTTCGAGTTCGGGTTGTTGGCGAGAGCGTTGGGCACCTCGTCCGGGTCCTTGACGTTGACAATGGTCACCGGCACCGACACCTCCGTGGTGCCGCCAGCGTTCTCCAGGCCGCGCGCCTGCGCCGGGGTGTTAACCTGCACCTGCTCACCCGGCGTGGCCCTGAACGCCACCAGCTGACTGTCTGGGCCACCGCTACCGCCCACGGTCATGGTGCCGCCCGTACGGAAGCCCGTGCTGGCAATCTGCGCCACGTTGGCCGCAGCCAGCGCCGCCTGCGCAGCAGCCAGCGGTATGTTGTACGGGTACGGCGTCTCAGCCATCGTCTTCTGCACTGCCAACACACCATCGATGGTAGCCTGTACGATGGCCGCAGCCTTGCCGATCTGTGCCAGCTTCTTGTTCTCACTGGTGGACAGCTGCGCCAACGCACCGAAGAACTGGCGCGTGTAGTTGAGTCGTTGTTCCAGCAGCTGACGATCCGCTTGGTTGCGCAACATACCAGCCGTTGTGCTGTTGATGATGGAAGCATCCTCCAGCGCCTTGATCTGGTCGTACATCTGCTGATGCAGCGCCACGTACGCATTCATCTGCTCCTGGGTGCCTTCCAGGTTCGCCCACGGCAGCATGTTGCTGAGCTCGCCAGCAACGTCACCCGAAGTAAACCCAGACTTAGCGTCCGCCAGCAGTTGCTTCATCGCTTCGACCTGCGCCTGGAAGTCGCGCATCTGACCGGCAACGCTGTTCTGCTCCATCGAATCACGAGCCTGCGCAATGCGCGCCAGTTCCTGCTCGACCACCAGCTTGGCTCGCAGCGCAGCAACTTCTTCCTGCGACAGCTTCACACCATCACGGCGCAGCTGCTCAGTGAACTGCATCAGATCAGACTCGATCTGGCGCTGCTCGTTGCTGAGCTTCAGCAAGCTGATGTTCTCGTCCAGCATGCGGTTGACCGCACCCAACGGGTCCAGCTGATCGCGCATCTGATCCTTCAGGTTACCATACACGTCCGCAGCCTTCTCCTGGTCGATGAGACCGGCCTTCACCGCGCGATTCAGGATGTCCTGCGCTTCGGCCAAGCGACGTTGCGCCGCGCCCAACGGGTCCGCAGCGTCCATGACGTTCTCGAGCGCACTCTTCAGACGCTCCAGTTCACGTGCAGCCTTCTTGGCAGCGTCAGCATCCACCGGCGGCTTGACAGTGGGGCGACCACCCGGATTCAGCTGACCTTCGCCACCTTGCGCCGCAGCGCGAGCCTTGCCAATCTCAGCTGCTCGCTTGGTCCACTGATCCAGCAAAGACTCCAGACCGGATTCAGACTGCCGCAGCTGCTCTTGCTTGAAGGCCTCGCCGAAGGTCTCACCGATATTCGATCCAGCGTTCTTCCAACCGTCCAAATTGGCCTGTACTGCATTGAGCAAACCGTCACCGTCGAAGTTCAGCGCAGCGTTGAAGGCGTTGCCCAGCTGTTCGAAGTTGTTCATCAGCGCGGCGATCACGCTCATGACGACAGCATGGATGCCCGCCATCACGCCACGGATGGTGCCGCCGATCATATCGAACACTTGTACCACCACACGCAGAATCTTGAACCACGTGGATTCCGAAGCGTGCTCGTAACCGACGATGTCATTCAGCAGCTGATCGAATGTACCGCCGCTGGTGTTGGTCAGCCACGCGAAGAACTGCGCAGCCAGGTCCATGACAGCGGTGATGGCAGGGCCGATGTCTTCCCACGCCGCGCGCATCAGGTCGCCCAGCGTAGTAGTATCATCGATGCCCAGCTTGATCTCGTCTCGCATGAGATACAACGTTGTGACGACACCGGCCAAGGCAGTTACAAGTGCGCCGATGGGATGTGCAGAGATCAACACCCACAGGCCACGAATCTGGCTGGCGAACGCAGCGATGATGCCCGGTGCAAAGGCCACGCCCATCGCAACACCGACGCCCGCAAGGATGGGGATCAACGTATCGAGGTTTTCCGAAATCTTGATTATCAGTTCCGAGAACTTCTGCGTCACGCCCAGCTTCTGATCCATCTCGCCGATGAAGATGAGGAAGTTGTTCTTCAGCACCGTGAACGCTTGGCCGACCGTAGGCACAGTCTGGCCGAAGTCCTCTGCAAGAGACTTCTCCGCCTTCTGGAATGCGGTGATGATGTCGTTGGCGGTGATCTTGCCCTCGGCACCGAGCGCACGCAGTTCGCCACGGGTCTTGCCCATGCCCTGTGCGATGACGTCGGCCACCTTGGGGAAGTTCTCCATGACGCTGTTGAGCTCATCACCGCGCAGCGCGCCAGCGGCCAAGCCTTGCGACAGCTGTCGTAGGCCACCCGCAGCTTCCTCGGCCGTTGCGCCAGACAGCACGACGGCTTGGTTCAGCGACTTGGTGAACCGCAACAGGTCCTGCTGCGACAGGCCCAGCTCCTTCGAGGAGTTGGCCATGCGACTGTAGAGCTCGGCGGTGGACTCGAAGTCGGTACGGGTGGCGTTGGCGATACCCTGCAGTTCCTTGGTGACACGCGCAAGGTTCTCGGTGCCGGTGGTGACCAGCCGCAGCTTGTTCTGGATGGTGGTGTACGTATCAGCCATACGCAGCAAGCCGGTGAGGATACCACCCGCCACGAGACCAGTGAGGATGTTCTTCATCAGGTCCAGCGAGTTCGCAGCATCGTCAGCGGCAGTGCCGATGTCACTGATGTTGCGCTTGACGACACGAGAGCCGTCTTCGCGTACAACGATGTCAATGCGTTCAGTAGTCACTTGACGAGCCTCGACTTACGAATGGCGTTCTGACCCGCCATGATGGCGGACTCGATGAAACCTGCTGGTGCCTGCTTGGAATGACCTTGGTTCAGCCTGCCGATATAGGGCAGGTTGTTGCTGATGTAGACGTCCACGCCGCTCTGCCTGTACTTCTCCATGGTCTGCACGGCTTGGGTAATTGCCACACCTGCCGCAGCGGCCCCGGTGCTGCCCTTGCTGCCGCTGGGGAAGCCGTTAACTACGCCACCGGCCGCGCTGCCAATCTGGGTTTGCCAGTTAGCTCGTGCGCGGCCGGTGTCGACAGGAGTACGAAGTGCAACCGCAGAAGCAACGGTGATCACCGTCTTGCGCATCATGGTGTTCGCATTCTTCTCGACACCATCGGCAATTGCCTTGATACGCTTGGAGAATCCCCGCATGGTGGCCATCACCGTTTCCTCTTTGGTTGCTTAGGCGCCTTCGGCGCTGCTTGCTGTTGATTGGCGAGTGATGCTTTCGTCTTCTCCAGCGACCAGTCCAAATACACCTTGTCTAGATGGGCTACATGGTAGAAGACGTCCTCTCGTTGCTCACCTGTGATGTCGTGTGCATCGCAATAGTGGTGTATCGCAAGCCACGGTATCGGACCTTGAGCATATCCGAGTGATCTACATGACGTCAAGTCCAGGAACGCCACGTAGAACAGATTCAACCCTGGATCGAGCTCGGGTGCGTTGAGAATGGCATTCGGAAAAGGTTGCCTCGTCCGAATGCACTTCTCTACGATGTCGCGCTCGTCTTTGCCCATCCCAAGGCTGTAGAGCAGGACGTCCTTCAGTTTCCCGCTTCGGTCTCCAGGAGATTCTGCTTGAAGAGCGAAGACTTCCGCGACTGCTCGAGCACATCATCGAACAGGTCCGGCAGGTCCTTGAACAACTGGATGCAGTTGTCCTTGCTGAAGGGCAGCGTGTTACCATCCTTGTCGGTGACGCCCTGCCAGCCCAGGACCACGGTCTCGGCCAGCACTTCGCGGAAGATTTCGCGCTGCTGTTCCGGTTCCAGCAGATCATGCTTGGCCTGGAGGCCATACTTCCGCATCTTCTGCTGCACCGACTTCTCGAACTTGACGTTGCTGCCGCCCGCCCGCGCGATACGGATTTCCATGCCGTCGCCGTAGTCGAGGATGATGCCTTCCTGCTCTGCCTTCTTGTCCGTGCCGAACTTGTCGTAGATGGTCTTCTTGCTCATCGCAGCTTACTCCGTTGTATGAACGTTGTGGTTGTGGATCAGCCTGCCGAATCCGGCAGGTAGGGGAACACTTGCATGGTCAGCGTGTTGCCGAACTTGTTCTCGGCCGCGCTGGTGTCCAGCGGCAGGGTGACGGCTTGGTCCTGCTCGACGGCAAGACGGCCATTGCCCAGCGCCAGCAGCGGGATGTCGAACAGCAGCGCCGCGTTGTTCTTCACCATGATGAAGTCCAGGGTGATGTCCGCGTTGTTGCGCACTGCACGAACCGCTTCGATCGAAGCGAAGTAGGCCGTGATGGAACCACCGACTTCGAACGTACCGGCCGAGGTATCGAACGCACCGAGTACACCGATCGCCTTGTTGGCGGTGACGTTGTTGTTGATCGTCAGCGACAGGTCCGTGGCGAAGGCGAACAGCGGCTTGGGGTTCGGATCGAGCGGGTCGACCGACGCCAGCTTGATGCGGCTGAAGTCCGAGCTCGTATTGAACGCGTCTTCGATCACCAGCGGCGGGCGTGCACCGGCCTTGACACCCTGCGTACCGTCACGCTGTTCGTTGTCGATGGCGATGAACGTCATGTCGACCGTCACCTTATCCGCCTGCGCCACGTTCAGCGTGAACTCGTTCGGCACCGCGCCCACCAGATACTCGGACATCGTGCCGTTCTCGTCCTGGCCCAGCGTGCGCTCGATCTGGTAGGTCTGGCGCTTGATCAGAGCAGGGTCGGACTCGTTGCGGATGATGGTGCCGTAGTACAGGGTGACCGTGATGCCCGCACCGGCTTCGGCCGCAGGCAGCCAGTCGGTCTTGTCGAACTCGATGTACGTCGCGGTGATCACGCTGATGCGCGCGAAGCCTTCGTTGTTGACGAAGCCGTCGAGGTACACCCACTCACCCGGGATGAAGTCGTAGTCGGTCAGATCGATGGGACCGGCACTGGTCAGACGCGGCAGCTTACCGTTCATCACGATGGACAGGCCAGCCGCCGCGAACGTGTGACCTACCGCCACGAGCTTCGCATCCGCAGGCGGTGCGGCTTCGGCAGTCAGCGCTTCGTTCACAGTGAGTACACCGGACGTGTAAGCATCGACGTTCTTCAGACCGTTGTTGGCCGCTTCTGCGAAGCCCGTTGCCAACACCACGTCACCTATCATGAAAGCAGGCTGTGCGTCGCCCCACGTGACGTTCAGCGTCGCGGCCGTGCCGCTACCTCCCGTGACAGCCACCGGGTTGGCCGGGGCCGCGCCGCGCAGGCCAGGGTCGTCCACAGCGACGGCAGTGATAGCGCCCGTGGCCGGGTTGATGGCACTGACGTAGAAGCGCGCCGCGCTCTGTGCGCCGGTTGCGTAGCTCAGCAGGTCGCCCACGCGGTAGCCGGTGCCCGCAGCACCGACCGTAGCGCTGACTGCGGCGACGTTGTTGAACTCGTACTCGCTATTGGCCGCATCGACCGCCGTGAGCAGCGACTGACCACGCACGAGCGAATTGGTAGTACCGCGCTCACGCGCATCGGCGAAGACGAAGCCTTGCAGCAGGTCGGTGGTGTTGGACTGCGTGATGTCCTGGTTCAGACCACCGGACGCCTCGTTGTCGGTCACCACGCCCTTCTTGCGCTGACGGGACTGGTTGATGGGATTGCGCGCCACCGTGGTGATCTGACCGCCGAAGTCCGAGTAGCTGTTCGGCTCCAGTGCGTACCAGATGGGGTTGGCGGGCAGTTCCCCAAGGCACCGTTCCTTCGCATAGCGAGCGCCGGTGGCATTGGAGTCGATCTTCTTCGGAGGGCAGATTGCCATGGTGTCACCTCACTTCGTCGTATGTGAATTGGATAACAGCGTTAACTTGGTACCACGCATCGTCGATACCGACCTCCTGCGTGGTTGCGTTGCGGAACCATACTCCGCCCGGTGTGTCCTGTCCCTGGTAAGCGTCACGTACCGACTCGGCCATGCGCTGTGCCAGTGTCAAGCCACCTTTATCGAGTGGCGCGAAACACTGCACGATGATTAGTCCATTCCTACGCCACCGGCGCTCACCGTGTTCACACGAGAGGGAACCTTGTCCACCCTCGGTATGCTGCATTGTCCAACGGAACCACGAAGTGTCTGCCGCTGGCGGGTTGTTCTTTTGCTTGCCGGTCCACCGGACCACGGCAGTTGGATACAACGATGCCGCCATGGTGTTCATGATGGCGGCGCATTCATCAATCGCTACGGGCGTGGTCGTGGTCATACGCGTGCCTGCACTTCGAAGAGGATCTTCTGTCCGTTCGGATCGAGCAGCTTGACCTTGATCACACGGAACTTCGTTCCATCCTGGCGAGTGATGGTGCCCTGCAAGTTCGGGTCCACAGGAAGCCCGAGCGCAGCGATCAACACCTTCTTGTCGTCACGATGGATGTCAGTACCGTCAGCGTAAGTCTTGCCACTTTCTTGCGTGTTGTAGTTGAGGAACACGGCTCGCACAGGAACATCCTGCGGAGTACTCTCCCCCGGAAGCCACGGCTTCGTCGGGTCTGGCGTCGTAGTAGTGAACACAGTCACCACCGCGTCTTCACCATTCAAATCGATGAGACGCTTTGCCAGAAGCTGCGAACTGTCAAAGCGTCCCATCACACCCTCACCGTTTTGAGGAAGAAGCCGCCACCGCAGGCGTTGAACAGAGGTTCCAGCAGCGCGTCAACTGCTGGGAACGATGGACCCATCGAGCCACCGGCTCCCAGGTCCTGGCCGGTCATGTACTCCGTTTCGATGACGTCGACCTTCTCGCGCTTGACGACACGTCCGTCGCTGGAAGGCATGAGTACCAGACCGGAAAACACTTCCATACCGAGCTGCATCTGGGCATTCTTGAGCTCGGTGGGAATCACGTTGTCGGGTAGTGCGTAATCGCAGTCGATGATCACGCCTGTACGCGGCCATTGAAGCGCCTGTGCAGCCGGGTGTGCGACGGTGCCGACAGGCCACGTCTTGCGACCTTGGTACCGGCTGCGCTGCGCTTCGAGATAGTCCATGGCTTGGATCAGCAGCGCCTCCACAGCCGGTTCTTCGGCCGGAAGCACGACACCTCGCGCCTGCGCATATTCACGCGCCTGTGCAACAGTGACGTAGCTGTTCGAGTTCGACTTGCCCGTGCCGTCTTCGATTTCCAGAGCCATGGACTTCTCTCCTTCCGCGTAGTTGGGCTGTTACTCGGCGTCGCCGAGGCCGTGCTCTTCGTACAGAGCGACGAGGTCAGCCTTCTTGGCACCGGCCGGGATTTCGACCTGTGCTTCTTCCAGCGCAGCCTTCAGTTCGGCGACGGTCAGATCGGAGGCCGAGGTCTCTTCCTCTTCCTCTTCCTCCTCCTGTTCGCTGACTTCGGCGCCTTCGATCTGGCGCGATTCGCGATGCAGCTGAGCGATGTCGTCGCCACCTTCCCAGCGCGCACGGGAGGCCACGCCGTAGACGCGGTCTTCCTTGGTGGGTTCGGCATTGGGATCGACGTTGTGACGTTCGCGGCGCTCGCGCGCTTCGTCCGGCGTGTAGGGAGCGCGGCCCGCATCCGGTACCGGCGCTTCCTTGACGGTGGTGAACTGCTTCTTGGCCTTGGCCATGATGGTATCTCCTCGAAGATGATAAGTGATTGTTTCGCTTACGCAGCTGCGGTAACTTGCACGGCATAATACCGTTGAAGCTGCATGTAATCCGCATCCGGTGCGGCACCAACTGATACGCCGACGCCTACGAGAGCAGTGCCTTCGATTACGCCGGTCATGGGGTTAACACCGCCATTGTCGAAAGTAACCTCTCCGTCAAAACCCGGAGCACCGCCAGCAGGAACAGCTGAGAAAGTAGTAGTGACACCTGCCGGGTTCAACCCCGACAAAACGCCGTTAAGAACGGTGTACACGTCCGGAGTACCGATGTCAATCGACTCCCCAACTGCGACGCTGGGGACGCTGAAAGGCAAGAACCCGAGGGCGTCGAGACCCACGGGCAGATTCCCTCCACCGCCTGACGCTCCGGTAACCTTATTCTCGAACACCGTGAGTGTAACGCCGTCGATCACTTGTCCGTCGTACACTTCCGCGAACTGATCCTTACTAAGACCGTAGGTTGGCTGCATTCTGTCGATTGCCATCGACTCATCCAACTTCTGCTTGTTCGGATCAACTGTCTCAGCCATGACTACTCTCCATCGGCAAAGCTAAAGCGGCCGAAGCCGCTCTCGCTCGATCAGGCGTTGGTGACGTAGAACGCCATCGGAATCTTCTTCCGATCGAGTTCACGCTCCCAGTTCGTGGCCAGCTGCAGATCGGCCCAGGTCGGGGACAGACCGGGACCGGTGATCGTGGCGGACAGGAAGCTGAAGCCCGCCGGATGGATCAGCCAGGTCTTGCGGCTCCACAGCACCTCGACGCCACCACCGTTGGCACGCTCGGGGTAACGCTGCACCTCGGCCGGGCGGCGCGGCGTACCACGGCCGTAGCCCATGGCACCGACACCGAACAGGATGGAAAGGTACTTGCGGTCCACGCCCACGCCGAAGGTCGGCATGCCATCGTCCACTTCGACACGGACGCCCATGTACGTGGCGTACAGGAGCTTGCCGTCGGCGTCGCGGATGAAGTCGATCAGCTGGTCCTTGATCATCTTCTTGTAGACCATCGAGTGCACCGCCAGCACCGCCAGCACACCACCGCGATCGCCGAGCGTGTACTGGGCGTCGATGAAGCTGGAAGCGTTGAATCGGTTGGCGTCGGTGATCGTACCCGGCGTGGTGGACGACACGTCCACGGTCATGTCGCCGCCGTTGGCAGCCACGTTGTCGTTGTACAGGCCGATGGCCACCGACAGGACACGACGCTGGAACTGGCGCTGCCAGTAGCTGTCGACCCGGTTCGCGATGCGCTGCATCGGATCGGAGCCGGCGAGTTCCTTGTTCAGATCGGACGAGCTGAAGCCTTCGTTCAGGTAGGCGATGCGCGCCACGACCTCGCCCGCGTTGATCTTCTGCGGCTCGGCGATGTCGGTGTAGGTGGTGTTGCTGTAGTTCGGCTCGATGGAAGCGTCGAGATCGTTCCAGTGCGGGACGGTGGTCAGGAAGCCACCCGAGTTGGCGCGTGCGTCCAGTTCGGGATTGAGCGTGATGACACCGGATTCGACGAAGGCCGTCTTCTCGACGGAATCGTTCACCTGGTACGAGGCGAATACTTCCGGCACGAAGATGTCGGAAAGTTCGGTATTGGCCATTTGAAGGTCTCCTCAGTGAATGGCGGTATGTAAGTGGGAATCAGGGCAGGAGGACAACTCCAACCTGCCCTGTGCTGCGGGCAAATCAGTAGTTGCTTGCGGCTGCCTTCTGTGCTTCTGCGACGGCTGCCCGGAAACCTTCCGGATTCTCCTTCGCAAATGCAATCCGCTCAGCTTCGTTCATCTCACTGAGCTTCTTCGAGGCACCGCCTCCACCCGACCCACCGTTGGCACCGCCACCGGAGGCCTTGCTGCCAATAAGGATGGGCGCAAAATTTTTATTTGACAAGAGCTCCTTGCGCAGATCGTCCAGGCTATGAGCGCTAGGCTTGCCGTCCGAACCCAGCACCTGAATGGTGAGTTCGCCGTCGACCTCTTCCAGCTTCAAACGGCTCCGCACGTGGGGCACCATCAGGGCAGGCACGGTGCTGATTTCGGTGGCCAATTCCAGAGCCTTGCCATCCAGCATGTGCTTCTCGACGAGGGTGTTCAGCTTGTTGTACTTGCCGTTGAACTCGTCTTCCTTCGCCTTCAGCTTGTCATCGTACGACTTCTTCAGCGCTTCGAAGTCGGTCTTCGGCACGGCACCGGAACGGAGACCTTCGATCTCGGTTTCCTTCTCGGTGAGCTTGTCCTCGGTTTCACGCAGCTTGGTTTCCGCCGTCTGGCGAAGGGTCTTCTCGTGATCCTTGGCGCGCTTCAAGGCACCGACCGCCGGGTGCTCATCGACGCCTTCGATGTCGAGATAGAACTTGCCATCCTTCTCGGTGTATTCCTTCTTGACGTCTTCGGAGAGACCGTCGAGATTGTCGCGTACGGACTTGAGTGCCATGATCGTTGTATCCTCTGTTGTGGGTTGTTACGCGGTGGTATTACTCGATCCCGGCACGCTTGAACGCGCTGGGGTTCTTCTGCCTCATCTCTTCGAGTGTGAGAGGCTGGAAGTTCTTATCAAGGCTGAGTTTGCTGAACTCCTCAGCACTCAGACCTCCATTGCGGAACAGCTGCGCTCGCGTTGCGCCCAGCGCGTCGTCCTGGAATGATGCCGGTTGCGTCTTCAGCCATTCGTAGTACGTCTGTGTCGCGGGTACCTGTCCGTCCTTGCTGGCGCGCGTTGTCTCGCTGAGTAGGTCCACGCCCTTCACCTTGGGAATGGTGCTGCTGCGACAGTTGACGTGGATCGGCGGCACCGGTCCCTTTCCCAGCTTGAACACACGACCATCGAGCGACCGGCACTGCTGACTGGTGCGGCTGTCGAGCGTGCTGATCCAGATGTATCCCTCGATGATGTTGCTGTTGTCTTCGTACACCATCTGCTGCGCCGCGTTGTTCACGTGCTGCAGAGCGGTACGCACCATGGCCGAAGCCTCGCGCTTGGTGACGCCACCGAGGATGCCATCACGGAAGTTGTTCGCCTTGGTACCGCGAATCATCCGCACGATGTCGTCGACCGTCTTGCCCTGTGCGAAGCCGGTACGGATCGCACCCTCAACGCGCTGAATCGCTCGGCTGCCCCAACTGTCGACGAAGTCCTCCAGCAGCGTGCCGGTAGCCTGGATGGGCGACGCCAACACGCCAGACCACGCCGCAGCCGTGGACGTAGCGGCCAAGCCCGGAGCACTGGTGGGCAACACGAGCTCGATCGTACTGGTGTGGAACTCCAGCGAATATTCACTGAACTTACGCAGCGTCTTGAGGTAAGCCTCCGCATTCTTATCAGTGATGTCCACCAGCCGCTTGCGCATCTGCACTAGCATGCGATCCAGCTTGGCGCGTGATGGTGCGTTGCCGACACCTTCGAGCGCACGACGGATCGCCACGTCCATCTGTCGGATCGTGGCGTCCATGCGCTTGACCTCACCCGCCTTCAGTCGCTCCAGATAGACCTGGAAGCGCACCGTCACGTCGTGCAGCAGCTGTCCCTCTTTGGTCAGGCGTGCCATGTGGCATTACTCCTGGCTGTTGTCCGGGTCAGCGTTCGGGTCGGTTTCTTCGGTGATCGTCTTGTCCAGATCCACGGCCGATTCCATGTCCTTCTCGATCTCGGTGCGCGCCACTTCGTCGTCCAACGTGGCAATGCCCGACTGACGCAGCTGCGCACGAGCTTCGGTGAAGGAGACGAGACCACCCTGGAACTCGGCGATCAGCTGCTGCCGATCCTCGGGCGACAGCTTGGCGATGGCGAAGTCCGTCGACAGCTGGAACTTCAGCTTGTCGGCGTCGATCTGGGCACCGCTGAACGACGCCGCAGCCAGAAGCGCTGACTCGAACGCCTGTGATACGTTGCGAGCGCAGGAGGTGAGCGTGCTGGCGATGACCGTGGCTTCCATCTTGGCTTCGCCCAGCGTGCGCTGCACCTGCTTGTCCTGAACGAGCTGCGCACCCAGCGCCACCATCTGTCGTTCCTTCTGGTCCATCGCTTCCTTGACCATGGAGTTCTCTTCGGCCTGGATCAGACCGGCGCTGCCGCCTTCGGGCAGTGGCACTGCGCCACGGCTGCCCAGCTGGATGGTGCCTTTCAGTACTTCATCGACCCACGTCTGCGTCAGACCGGCGAAGTACGGAGTGGGCTGCCCGACCATGTACACCGAGTCTTCGTAGTCGGCACTGTTGCGGTAGTGGCCGATGTTCAGGTTGGCGATGTCGTACATCGGCGGCTTGTCGATCTGCGCATCGTTGTTCTGCGAACCGATGAAATAGAACGGGATGTAGCCGAAGCGCTGACCCTTGCTGTCACGCGGCTGGAAGGTGCCGATCAAGTAGTACGGACCCTCCTGCTTTTCGTCGGTGCGCTGCCACACCTCCATTTCGTACATGCCATCGCGCAGACGGAGCACGCGGCACTGCGTACCACGCTGGATTTCGAAGCCGTCGTCCTTGATGATGTAGTCCTCGACCAGCACAACCAGCGACAGCACCGACACTGCGCCCTTCTGCTCGTAGCGCCAGTTGATGATGTCGGTGGGGCCGTAGTACTGAATGGTCGGGCGTGCCAAGCCGTCCATTACTTCCTGGCGGGTGAACGCACGCGGATTGCCATCCAGGTCGACCGCGCCCTTGGGGAAGTCCACCAGCAGCGCACACCGACCGAAGGCCAGCGTAGACGTCAGCGTCTTCTTGGCCTGCTGGATCAGTGTCACGCCGCGTCCGTTGCAGTCGTACCACAACGGTTCGAGCTCCTTTGGGTACTCGGTCACCGGGTCGGAGTTGAACACCTGACCGACCAAGCCGCTGAGCGTGTTGGCCGTGACGTTGTAGAACACAGCGCGCGTGACATACGCAGTGTAACGCGCTTCATTCTCAGGTGACGTGTCCGCAGCATTCGGCTTTGGCAGGTACTTGGTGCCTGCCTTCTTGACTGCCTCCTGGCCTGCGATGCAGTCGGTGATCATCTGCCACTTGGGCAGCATCGCTTCCACTTCGGGCAGCACGTAACTGACGTTGGGCGGCATGGCCTCGGCGTTGCGACGAGAGGTCGGACCGGTCGGTGTGTTGGTGACTTGGCGCGGCATAGTAAAGTCCTCAGCGTGGTAGGTTGATTTCGAGAGCTTCAGCAGCACCGCTGCCCTTCAGTACTCGGTAACGTGTTGCGTCGTAATCGTGGTCTTCGGACGAGGAGTCCACGTCCTCGGGGTTCTTCACATCGCGGGGTAGTACGGGTAGATGGTTGATCAGGTTGCGGCAGTGATCCATGATGTAGAACGCCGGTCCCTCGGGGTAGTCCTTCTTGGTTTCGCTGAGCCGAGTGCGCAGCAGTTCGAGACCGTTCTTGCGTGAACCGGGCGACTTGTCACTGCGCTCCCAGCGACAGCCCGCCTTGCCCATGTCGTCTGCGATGGTAGGCGTGCCGGGGTTCTGCACGTCGGCGATGGCGTTGTCCGCAGGACCTGGGCGGACAGGTCGAGCGATCCATGAGCCTGTCTGTAGCGACGTGTCCATGTCCACGATGCCGCGACCGACGGCCTTGGCTGGCATCTTCAGCCCTTCGTTCGCCTTCTTCGCGCCGTACCATTCCTGGATAGCGATGAGCGAGCCTTTCGGTGGGCAGAACTTACGTCCGTCGGGCAACGTCGCCTCGGTGCCATCGGCCTCGGCCCACCAGATGCAGGCGAATGGCCGCGCGCTGCCCCAGTCGAACGAACGATCGACGCGCCAGCCCTTCGGTACTCGGAACCTCGGCAGCACGACGCGCTCTGCATCCCATACGTCATCGAGCGCACCACCGGCTACGATGTTCCAGTCACCGTCGCGCATCGCCTTGATGAGCGCGGGGTTGCCCAGACCTTCGAGTCGTTGCAGGTACTTCGGGTCGTCACGGAGCAGCGTCGGGTTGTCGGTCATCCTGGCAGGAATGTACTGGCGACGGAATCCGCCTTCGTCGTCGTCCATCTGCCGGACTTCGAGCGGCTTGAGCATGTCGACCCAAGTTTGCTTCACCCAATTGTGACCGACGCCACCGGGGTTGGTACCGCACAGAATCCGAGGGAACAGGTCCTGCGCCCACTCCGGCAGCTTGATGCCCGCCATGCGCACACGACCGCGCAGGTAGCGATACATCGGCTCGGTGAAGTGAGTGAGCTCGTCGATGATCAGTACGTGGATTTCGGCACCTTGGTAGCCGTACACGTCCTTCTCATGCTTGCAATGGCAGAGGTGAATCTTGCTGCCGTTGTAGAACTTGATCTGGTTGGCCGAGTAGTTGATCTTCACATGGCCGGAGTTGACCAGCGGCGCGAGCAGTGAAGGGAAGCCACTTGGCCCCTCCATGTGATTCTTGTAGAGGTCAGGGAACTCACGACGGAAGATGTAGACCTGCAGTCCTGGAATCTGGAGGCACCACAGAATGGCAGCGCAGCGTTCCAGATGGGACTTCCCACCACCGGCCGCGCCGCCGTACAGAACCTCAGTGCCGTGGCTGTCGTACGCTACGGTCTGTTGCTCATGAAGCTCTATGTTGAGTACGCCGTCACTAGACGACTCATCGAAGCTGCCCTCGGTGAACATAGGTCAGCCCTTCTTCGTGGGACGGTTGAGGGTGAGGTTGATCGTCGGCGGCGAGGCGAGCGGATTGGAGGAGAGCTCGACCTCCTTCTTGGGACGGTACTTGTCCGGCTTGCCGTGGATGAGCATGAACTGGAGCAGGCTGTCGCTGTACTTGCGTACGTAGCCCTGAAGTTCGCCCTTGAAGTACTGCGGTTCGAGCCACCCATCCCGCGCGCGGCGAATGGCGGCGTCCTCGAGACTGCTCATGCAGATTTCACGCGCTTCTTCCATGAGCTTGCCGAACTCTGCGTCCTGGCGGGTGCGCTTGTATACCGTCTGGCGGGGAATGCCTGACTTCTTGCAGGCCAGGTCCTGGCGACCGGTGCGCATGTATTCGCTCATGAACTCTTGCCACACGGTGCGAGTGAATCCGGCGAAGTCGGTGGCTTCGCCCTTCGCAGCTGCGTCGGCTGCGGCTTGCTTCTTTGCTTCGCGCTTCTTGGGAGGAGTGGGATTCCGGACGATTCGCTTACCACCGTTGGCTTCGCGCTCTTTACGTCGGGCGTCAGCAACCTGCTTCTTCGCTCGTGTGATCGGCCTACCAGCCATCGTTGATCCTCAGTGTCTTCGTATTCAGTGATGGAGGCCCTCTGTGGCGGACGCATGCGACTCAGCCACGTGGCGCGGCGAGTAGTCTGCGGCCTTCTAGCGGGAACAGTACACGATTTCCTCCTGTTTTGCAGGCGAAAACGAGCGCAAACCCTATGAAAACAGTCATATTGAGCTCATTTTATGCAAATGCAAACCAGCTCAAAACAACAATGCAAAACAGACTCAAATCCTATGCTCGCGAGTGTCTTACGGACTTTTGTTTTGCTTTGTTTTCTATTTTTTCAATTTCAAAAGAAATAAAAAGTTAAATAAATAGGTTATTGTTTAGCAGGAGTTAGGAGACACCGAATTGCAAACCGGCCTGTCTACCCCGCCAAAGAGGCAAAACCCTGTCGCTGCTAGGGTTTACAGCCCTTCACTTGTCAAAATAATTGGGCACGTGTGACAATGACACCAAGCGCGCCGGGTGGCCGCGCCACTCTCCCGATTGGTTGTCCGCGCTGAACGGCGCGGCGGCGAGCGGCTTGGACCACCGTTTGCTCACCCGGCGCGCCCTTAAACAATAGGGGAGTTACCTAGTGAGTACAAAGACAGGACGCGGTCAAGGACTGCGTCGCACGAAGCGTGTGAGTGAATTCGGAAGCCAAGCAGGCGTAGCAGCTGCGATGGCGAAGAAGCTGAGTCTCTCAGCACTTGACGCGAGCGACGCGAGGCAACTCAAGTTCAAAGCGCACACAGCAGACGAAGCTGCGCAGCAGTTGAAAAACCTACCCAGCTTTCACGCTGGATTTTTGATTCCGTACTTCGACCTTGATGGCAAGGTAACAAAGTTCTGGCGCTATCGCTACCTCGAGACGACGAAGACCGGGTTCGATGCGCTCACGAACAAGAAGGACTTGCGCTACGCACAGCCGGGGCGTTCGCTCAACGAACTCTATATACCACCTGTCGGTGGGACTAACTGGAGGAGCATTGCGCAGAACCCTGAGATACCGCTAATCATCACCGAGGGCGAGCTCAAGGCCGCGTGCGCTACCAAGCTGGGGCATCCGACCATCGGACTGGGTGGTGTGTGGTGCTTCAAGTCGAACAACGCGCGTATGCCGTTGCTGCCGATGTTCCACGAGTTTCAATGGCGTGATCGCATCGTGTACATCTGCTACGACAGCGACGCAGTGACAAACCCGCAGGTGATGACGGCAGAGAACGCTCTCGCGCGCGAGCTAACTCTATTGGGCGCGCAGCCCTACGTGGTGCGCATCCCTTTTCTGGAGAAGGACAACAAGAAGATCGGCCTCGACGACTATCTGGTCGACGAAGGCGTCGAAGCGTTCCGCGAACTATTGGACGGTGCAGCGGAGTGGCGTGCCGCGCAGGAACTGTTTGCGCTGAACCAGGAAGTCGTGTACGTACGTGACCCAGGTGTCATCCTGAACATGGAAGACCTGCGTCGCATCAGTCCGCGTGCGTTCACCGACCACGCGTACAGCACGCGCATCTACTACGAAGAGCAGGTGTCCGACAAGGGCACGAAGATGGTCGAGCGCTCCGCAGCAAAGGAATGGCTCAAGTGGCCCCACCGTGCAGAGGTGGCACGCGTCACGTATGAGCCGGGTGGCGAGCGCATCACGCGACGCAACGAACTCAACGTCTGGGCAGGCTGGTCGTGTGACCCGGAGCCGGGTGACATCACGCCATGGAAGGAACTGCTAGACTTCATCTTCGGACCGAAGAATCCGCATCGCAAATGGTTCGAGCAGTGGTGTGCATACCCGCTGCAGTACCCGGGGACCAAGCTGTACTCGTCGCCGGTGGTGTGGGGCCGCAAACACGGCACGGGCAAGTCGCTCATCGGATATACGCTGGGCAAGATCTACGGGAAGAACTTCACCGAGATCAGCGACCAGAACATCCATGAGAATCACAACGAGTGGGCGGAGAACAAGCAGTTCGTGATGGGTGACGAGATCACCTCGGGCGACAAGCGCGGTATCGCTGACCGGCTCAAGTCCATGATCACGCGACAGCTGCTGCGACTGAATCCGAAGTACGTGCCTAGCTACACGGTGCCGGATCGCATCAACTACTACTTCACATCCAACCACCCGGACAGCTTCTTCCTCGAAGACGACGACCGACGCTTCTTCATCCACGAGGTGAAGGGCATCCCCATGCCGGTGCAGTTCTACAAGAACTACGAGAAGTGGATGGGCAAGGACGACGTGATCGGGCCGGGTATACCGGCGCTGTTCGCGTATCTGCTGTCGCTCGACGTGTCTGACTTCGATCCGAAGGGGCATGCGCCAGTTACTGAAGCCAAGCGTGACATGATCGACGGTGGTCGCAGCGACCTTGCCAGCTGGATTGCCTCGTTGCGTGACGATCCGGACACGGTGCTGCGGGTGGACAGTCAGGTGCTGAAGTTCGAGTTGTGGCGTGCCGAGGACCTGCTGGCCTTGTACGACCCACTCGAGAAGGGCAAGGTCACGGCCAACGGCTTGGCACGTGAGCTGCGCAGGGCAGGGTTCCAGCGGCCGTGTGGCACGCTAGGCTGTCGCACGTCGCAAGGGCAGGTGCGGTTGTGGGCCATCCGCAACGAAGGTAAGTACGACAACATGGGTCCGAATGAGCTTGGCGCTGCGTACGACGCCGAGCGTGGGATGAAGACAACCGCCAGCAAGAAGGCGAAATTCTGAGGAGAGTGGTCATGGCAGCGCAAGTGTCAACAGAGATCGACGTGCCCGTAGAACTGGAGGGCTTCGTCGCAGACGTCAACATCAACTTCCAGTTCGGTGAAAAGGTGCGGCGCGCGGCGTGTCTCGAGAACTTGGCGGCGTATGTCCGGTTCAGTGGCAACCGCGTGTATCTCGAAGGGAACTTCGACCTGGCCGACCTCGCCGCCATCATCTACTTCCTTGACGAGGGAGAGTGACATGCTGCGACAGAAGCAATTGTTCCGCCACGATCCGATGAATATGATCTATGGCGATTGCCACCGCACTGCGTTGGCGTGTTTGCTCAACATCCCAGTGGAGGACTCGCCGCACTTCATAGGGGAGTGGGAGAGGCGCGAAGAACTGAAGCGTCAAGGCATGGAGATGGACGTATACGTGTGGCAGGATGAACAGGAAGAGTGGCTCAATTCACTTGGATACACTACGGCTGACATCTGCTTCGACGGAGCCAACACGACGTCCGACGATTTGTTCAACTTCATGCGAAGCCGCAATCCAGAGATCTACTATCTGCTTGGAGGTACAAGCCCACGCGGCACGAACCACACCGTAGTGTGTTACGGCGGAGGCTTCGAATGGGACCCGCATCCTGAAGGAGGATTTCTGGTAGGTCCGATGGACCACGGCTTCTGGGAAATAACCTTCTTGCTTCCGCTCATTGTCAGGAATCCATTGCCATGATCTACGACATTCTGTACGACCTGTTCTGCATCGCGTTCGTGCTGTTCAACGCGGTGATCTGCTGGACCTGGGTGAAGATGCGCGACGCGTTGCCGTGGCGTGGGCACCGGAGTGTTAAGATCGTCGTCACTGCCGTGGTAGTTGGCGTCGGCGTGTGGCACTTGCTATTCGGTCTGGCGAAGCTGGCGTATCTTATCCTGTGGACGGTGGCGACATGAACATCAAGCACAGTTGTTATCTGGTGTCTGTGGTCGTTCTAGTTTTCGGCATTGTGTCGTGGAATGGATTCTTAATCGGCGTTGGCATAGGTAGCCTCGTGCTGGCAGCATGGCCTGCGAAGTCCGAACACCTGATTGAAGTCGGTGATAACATGTATGAGAGGTATCAGAAGTGACGAAGCAAGACAACCGTTGCGAAGAGCAGGTGTTCTCAGTTACACCGGGCAACTTCAAGCCGCGCCAGTGCAGCAAGCCCGCCGGACACGGCGAAGGAGGCCGATACTGCAGCGAGCACAGCCGCAACACCAAAGACATTGCACCATCCAACGAAAAGCGAAAGACGAAGGACAGGCTATGGCGCTGACGATGTACGGCACGTTGGGAGTGGATCGCACGGCCACTCCTGAGGAGATCAAGGCGGCATACCGTGCCAAGGCCAGCGAACACCATCCCGACCGTGGTGGTGACCACGAGACGATGGCAGCGTTGACCGTAGCGTATGAGACGCTGGGTGACGAGGCCAAGCGCAAGTCGTACGACGAGATGCTGAATATGCTGGGTACCGCGTGCGGCCAGTGCAGTGGCGAAGGCAGGCGGTGGAAGCAGAAGGGCTTCAGCGCGCGCACAGCAGCAACGTGCAAGGCGTGTGGAGGAGAAGGGTTCACGGCGATGAAGGCTATCCGCGTCAACGTCATGAACCTCGGTGGGTCCGTGAAGAAAAGGAGAGGGAAATGATCAAAGTACAAGATTCCATAAGGGGCACCGTGGAAGTAACCAAGGTGTTCCCCGGTGACGTCATCGCCGAAGAACACACCACGCACTTCAACGGGCTGACACCTGCAGAAGCGGAGCGCTTGGCCGTGTTGATCGAAGAAGCGTCGGAGGTGCAGCAGATCGCATGTAAGATTCTGCGCAACGGCTATCAGTCGTTCAACCCGGACCTCATCGTCAATCAGCGACAGGGCGGCCCAAAGCTTACCAACCGCGCGATGCTGGAGAAGGAGATCGGTCACCTGCAAAGTGCGGTGCGCCGCATGTATGCTGCAGACGACATCGACAGGTACGAGGTACTGCTGCACCAGCGCAGGAAGGCCGACACCGGCGGGCAGTACATGCACCATCAACCCGATACGCCGCAGGAGAAGGTCGATGGCTGACATCCTCACACCGCAGATGTACCGGGCCATCGCACAGCAGACCAACGCGGTGTTCGCCAACCCGGAAGCAACGAGCGACGAGGTGCTGGAGGCGATGATCAGCTACCTCACCATTAACAGCATCACGTTCCATACGGCCAGTGGAGAGATCGCGCTGCATTTGCAGGCCGGGGCGCAAGCCATCAAAGCGCAGCGCATAACCGAAGCACAGGCAAAGCGCCGGTTCCTGGGCATGCCGAAGGAGGGAGGCGATGGCAGTTAAACGGCAGATGGTTGTGGCGAAGCCGCTGACGCGCGCCATTCTCTGGATTCTGTGGAAAGACCCGAGCTATGGCGGGTATGTCAGCAAGTTCACCAAGCAAACGTTCGTACCTACTATCCTATCGGAGTTTATCCCAAATGAATGCTTCCAAGAAAGCTAATGCCGAGCAGTCCTTCCGCGTGCTGATCATGGGTCTGCCGGGTTCCGGTAAGACCGAGCTCGCCAAGCGCTTGCTGAACTTCCTGCCTGCGGCAACGCACCTGAACGCCGACGAGGTGCGCAAGGAAGCCGATGACTGGGACTTCAGTGAAGAAGGTCGTGTACGGCAGGCGCAGCGCATGAAGGACAAGGCCAATCAAGCGGGCGGGCTGGTCATCGCGGACTTCGTATGCCCGACGCCGGAAACGCGCGCTGCTTTCGCACCGCACCTGATCGTCCTCATGAACACCATCGAGGAAGGCCGGTTCGAAGACACCAACCGCGTGTTCATCAAGCCTGCCAACCCGGACTTCACAGTCACCGGCTTCGAGTACGGACCGGAAGAGGTCTACGAGATGGCGTCGATCATCCGCCAGTGCATTCCGCAGGGCGTAATGATCGGCAGGTTCCAGCCGTTCCACGGCGGACATAAGGCGCTGCTCGACCAGATCATCGAGCGTCACGGCTTTGCCACCATTCTGGTGCGCACGGTGCCGTGCAGTAGCGACAACCCCATCGGCATCCAGCAGGTGTTCGAAGGCATCCGCGAGGTGCTGGACGCTGAACCCAAGTACAAGGGCCGGTTCGCTGTGATGTCCGTGCCCAACATCGCCGGTGTGTACTACGGCCGGGACGTGGGCTACAACGTCGAACAGATTGACCTGGGCGCTGACATCCACGCTATCAGCGCCACGGATATCCGCAAGGAGCGTGGCATCAAGTTCGAGAGGGAGCACGTACAATGAAGATACTGCTGTTGCTTCTGGTAGTAGTGGCGCTGGTCATCATCGGCCCGCTGCTGCTGATCTGGGCGCTCAACACGCTGTTCGGGTTGGGCATCGCTTACAACATCTGGACGTGGATGGCTGCGGCGCTACTCAGCATCGCCATCAAGTCCAACGTACCCAAGGACTAGCCATGTCGATAGGCACTGCGTTGATGTTTATCTGCGGCATCAGCCTGCTGGTCGCAGCCCTGCTGTCGTGGTGGTGGCACCACATCGACGATCGCGCTGGCACGCTGTGGGGCAAGCGACGAAGGCTCGAGTTGCTCGAAGCCGGAGCGCGCCCGCACCCCAGCGAAGAAGCTGAGATCGAAGAGGAGATGGAAGCGTTGCGTGCTGAGATACCGCAGTTGGAGCAGCTTCAGAAGCTGGCTAACCGCGTGCGTTCAGTGGGCATGACGTTGTTGTACGCCAGTTGCGTCTCGGGCGGGCTGGCGATGATCCTAGGAGGCATCAGGGCACTTGAATGAAAGCAGCGATGAGAGCGAAGCTTGATCTGCTGAATGGCTACAAGCCGGGGGAGTTCACACAGAGTTTCGTTCTTGGCTGTGCTACGGTGTGTCTCGGTATCCGCCGGGACGCACTGTTCATCGCCAGCATCTATGTCCCGAAGGATCAGCGTGGTAAGGGATATGGGCAGCGCGCGCTGAAGGTAGTTCTAGACGCGTGCGACAAACGTAAGTGTGCGTGCAGCCTGGAGGTGAGGCCGTTCGCGGGTAATCGGTCCGAAAACAAGCTGCGTCTGTGGTACGAGGCCAATGGCTTCTACCCTACACGCGGTCAATACATGAAACGTCAACCTAGGAGAGTGAAATGAGCCTGCTGAGTTACAACAACCTGCTGACGCTGGTCGAGATGAACATCATAACCAACGTCGAGCACGACCAGATCAACGCCACCAGCATCGACCTGACGCTGGGGCCACACCTGCTGATCGAGCGCAAGCATCCGGATGCGTCCCAGTTGCAGACTGGCATCGAAGGCCTCGCTGGCGTCAGCCTGCGTGACCGCACGCCGCTGTTCATGGGGCCGCACAACCTGGAAGAAGACGGCCCGTACGATCTACTGCCGGGCGAGTTCATCCTGGCGCAGTCCGCGCAGATGTTCAACCTGCCGCGCAACGTCAGTGCCGAGTACAAGCTGAAGTCGAGCATGGCGCGCATTGGTCTCGAACACCTGAACGCCGGGTGGTGCGACGCCGGGTGGAACGGCAGTGTGCTGACGCTGGAACTGAAGAACATGACACGCTACCACGCCATTCGGTTGCAGGCCGGCGACCGCATTGGGCAGGTGGTGTTCTTCCAGCACGGGCCGGTGCCCGAAGATCGCAGCTACGCAGCGCGCGGGCGCTACAACGGTGACGCCACCGTGTCGGGCATCAAACAATGAATCTCGAACGACATGTCTACGGGTGCGCCTTTACCGGGCGCATCTCGTTCGTGTGCTTCACACCACCGGGTGTGGAGCCGTTCACCCACAGTCGTTGCGAAGACGACCTATTGGTAGCTGAGTATGAAACAGAAACGCAAGCGCATGCGAAAGGCTGGGACCAAGGATACAGGTGGCGTGGTGCAGAAGCAGCCCGGAACTGGTCCGGACCGGTTTACGGTCGAGAGGTTCCTCCACGGCATTGGGGATGTCGTAGCCAAGCACCTTACTCTCGTTTCGTTGAGTTCGGGCTACCAACTGATGACGAAGAATCTTCATCCGCAGACGCTGCCCGCTATTTTGATCCTGGCCTGCTACAGTCGGTACTACGTGGACGTCGAGTTGGTCGACGACTACGATCGCTTGGTGGAGGAGTATCAGGCGGTAGTGACTGAGTGCGCGCACCCGGACAAGTTCATGGCGTCGTGCATATGCATTCTGCACCCGCGTGAGCAGTACCCAAGCTACGAGGCGTTTGAAGCCATCGGTCTTCCGGCGCTATTCCCGCAACTAGTGAACATAGAGGAGTGAGGTCATGCTGCGTCCCATGTTGGCAGCTACTACCGATGGTACCAAGCTGCAATACCCGCTGCTGGGCAGTGCCAAGTTCGATGGCATCCGCGCATTGGTAGTCAACGGAGTGGTGCTGTCTCGCAACCTGAAGCCGATCCCGAACGAAAAGGTGCAACGGCTCTGGGGCAAGAAGAAGTACGAAGGGCTGGATGGCGAGCTAATCGTCGGCGACCCCACCGCCAAGGACTGCTACCGCAAGACCAACAGCGGTGTGATGTCGTTCGAAGGACAGCCCGACGTGACGTACCGGGTGTTCGACAAGTGGGACAGTAGCGCACCGTTCCAGCGTCGCTTGCTGGAGGTCACACGCTTCGCCAAAGCCAACGCCAAGATGGGGCTGGTGCCGGTGTACCACACGAAGCTGAATAGCGAAGAAGAGTTGCTGAAGTACGAGAGCGCCATCCTTGAGCTCGGGTTCGAAGGCATCATGTTGCGCAGCGCTGATGGCGAGTACAAGTTCGGCCGCGCCACGTTGAGCGAAGGCACGTTGATGAAGCTGAAGCGGTTCTGCGACGCCGAGGCGCTGGTGGTGGGGTACGAGGAACTGACGCACAACATGAACGAGCAGCAGCGCAGCCTGCTAGGGCTTGCCAAGCGCAGCAGCCACAAGGCTAACAAGGTCAGCGGCGGCGTCCTGGGTGCGCTGGTGTGCGCCCTGCCGGGTGGCATCAAGTTCAGCATTGGTAGCGGCTTCACGCAGGAAGAACGTGAAGCGTTCTGGGCAATTCGAGATAAGCTGAAGGGCCGTATTGTGAAGTACAAGCATTTCCCGATTGGGGTGAAGGACAGGCCGCGCTTCCCGGTTTACCTAGGCTGGCGCGACCCTATCGACGCCTGATTTAGCTGATTGTCTATAATTGCGCAATTGCACATAATTGCGCTGCGGGGCACTTGCGCCCTCGGCACCCAACCCAATAGGAGAGTGTGATGGCAACGAAGAAGGCTGTGAAGAAGGACAAGGCACCGTTCAAAGGTGGCAAGATGGTCAAGCAGGCGACGCGTGTGATCAGCCGCGATGCGAAGACCGGCAAGCTGGTCGACAAAGCTACCGCCAAGGCGAAGCCCGACACCACGGTGAACGAGAAGGTCAGTGTCAAGGTGAATAAGCGCAAGCTGGTGATCCCGAAGACCTTGGCCGGTGCCGCCGACGCGCTGTATGAAACCAAGAAGCAGCGACTGGCTGCGCAGAACGAGATCAAGCCGCTGGCTGAGTTCGAGACGGCGCTGAAGGAACACCTGATCCAGAACCTGCCGAAGTCCGAAGCCAATGGTGCCATCGGTAAGGTGGCGAAGGCCCAGGTCGTCAAGAAGGACATCCCTCGCATCGAGGACGAGAAGAAGTTCATGGCCTTCGCAAAGAAGAAGGGCAACGAAGACCTCCTCAAGATCGTGCCGAACATGGAAGCCATCCAGGAACGATGGGAGGCGAAGAAGGCAGTGCCCGGTGTCGGCAGCTTCACCGTGGTCACCATCAGCAGCACCAAGCTGTAACCCGCAACACAACCGTCCATTCATAGGAGAGTAAGGAAATGAATCTGATTGAACGCCTGTTCATGCAAGCCGCTGGTGAGTTGTGCGAGAAGATCAAGCGCGGTTCGCCCGAAGAAACCGTGCTGGCCAACACCGAAGCGCTGGATGTGCTGAAGAAACTCGACCCGACCAAGCTGGAAGGTCTGGTCGTGATGGGTATTCAATCGTGCGAACCCGACAAGGCTGGTAACAAGGGCTTCGAGCTCATCAGCTCGATGATCGGTTCGCCGGAGTTGATCACGCATCTCGCCAGCGGCGCACGGGTGTTCACTCAGATGTATCAGGTGCAGGAAATGCAGAAGAAGTTCGGTCTGCCGATGGATGACGAATCGCTCGCTGCGCAGCTGCTCGGTGGCTCTGCCATCCAGGGTGGTGAGGTCAGTGGTCGTTACGAAGTCCCGGAAGGCGCAACCAAGCAGTAGCTCCATCGCTGTACCGCTACGTCGAGCGGGATATTAAGATGACGCAACCCAACTAAGTCACTATGACATAAGGATACAAGTAACATGGCTACCAAGAAAGCAGCAACGAAGAAGACCGCCGCGAAGAAGCCCGGCAAGGCGATGGTGAACTGGAGCGAAGAGCTCGCCAAGCGCGCGCAGATGGCCGCAGGCATCGAAGAGAACGTAGGCTCCGGTGGCACGTTCATTTCGCTGAAAGGCGGCCGGCTGACCTACCAGGGTGCGGAAGTCCCCGGTAACAAGATGAACGTGGTGGTGCTCGACCACATCCTGGAGTACACGTACTACGTGGACGGTTACGATGCGGACAACCCGCAGCCGCCGGATGCGTATGCGCTGGGGCGGGACGAGAACACGCTGCGCTGGCACGAAAACTCGATCCCGGAATACGCAGGCGAACTCTGCAAGGACAGCGACATCAACCAGTGGGGTTCGGCCGAGAAGGGCCGGGGCAAGGCGTGTAAGAACCAGCGTCGTCTGGCGCTGCTCACTGAGGACGAAGCGGCTGATGTCGAGTCGATCGAGGAAGCGACGCCGGTGTTCCTGCGCATCCCGGTCACCAGCGTCAAGGGCTGGGCCGGTTACGTGCGCCAGCTGGAGAAGACGTTGCAGCGCCCGCCGCTGGGCGTCGTGACCGAGATCAGCGTCGTGCCGGACCCCAAGACGCAGTTCAAACTCCAGTTCAAGCTGGTCGAGGCGATCGAAGACGGTGACGTCATCGAAGCGCTGATGGCCAAGGCCGATGCCACCGAACTCGACTTCCCCTACGCACCGCGTGAAGAGGAAGAAGAGCGTCCCCAGCGCGGCGCTGCCAAGCAACGCGGCAAGGGCGGTGCCAAGCGTCCGGTACAGAAGGCCGCAGCCCGCCAGCAGCGTCCTGTTGTCGGCAAGGCCGCTGGCAAGGCAGGCGCAGGCAAGCGAAAGTTCTAAGCAACCACGGTCCGCCTGCGTAAGTGGGCGGACCTTTAACTATAACAGGAGGAACCATGAGCAAGCCCGAAACCAATCCGCTCAGCAGCTGGGTGGCAATGAACGAAGCACTGAAGACCTTGTCCGAGAAGGACTGCTGGAAGCTGCTGGAGAACGAGAAGAAGGGAAGCAAACGAGCTCAGTTCCTGCTGCGCATTCACGGCCGCGCCAACAAGCTGCGCGCCGAGCGTGAACGCCGCGAATTGCTTGGCGGCAACTGAGAACCCAGCATCTAGGAGAGTGACGTGGCAAAGATCAAACCCATCACGGTCGACTTCGAAACCGAGTCCATCGAACGTCGACCGAAGTACCCGCCAGTGCCGGTAGGCTTCAGTATACTGCGTCCTGGCGAGCGCAGAGGCCACTACCACCGCTGGGGCCATCCCACAGGCAACAACACCACCAAGCAGGCTGCTCGTGCAGTGCTGCTTGATGCGTGGAAGAGTGGTGAACCGCTGCTGTTCCATAACGGCAAGTTCGACGTCGACGTAGCCGAAGAGCACATGGGCATGCCGCGCCTGCCGTGGGATCGATACCACGACACGTTGTATCTCCTGTTCCTGCACGATCCACATGCCATGAACCTGGGCCTGAAGCCGAGTGCGGAACGCTTGCTGGGGATGGCTCCAGAAGAGCGTGACGCAGTGGCCGACTGGCTTGTGGACAACGGCATTATCAAGAAGCAGTCGCGCGGTAAGGCTGGGGCGTTCATCAGCTTGGCACCGGGTGACATCGTGGCACCATACGCTGACGGCGACGTGCTGCGTACCCGCAAGCTGTTTGACTTCCTGTACCCGGAGATCGTGCGACGCAACATGCTGGAGGCTTATGATCGTGAGCGCAGGCTGATGCCGATTCTGCTTGACAACGAGCGTATCGGCATCCGCGCTGACGAGCGCAAGCTGGCGAAGGACCTGAAGCAATACGAAGAAGCTACTATCATAGTCGACAACTGGCTGCGCAAGCGGCTGAAGTCCAAGGACCTGAACGTCGACAGCGATGCCGAAGTGGCCGAGGCCCTGGAACGCAACAACATCATCAGCGAGTGGGTGCAGACACCAAGCGGTAAGAACAGCGTTGCCAAGAAGAACCTGACGCTGGACAAGTTCAAGGACAAGCGTGTAGCGCACGCGCTGGGCTATCGTAACCGGCTGGCTACGTGCATGGGCACGTTCATGCGACCGTGGCTCGAAATGGCGCAGCAGTCCGGTGGCATGATCTACACCAACTGGAATCAGGTACGGCAGTCACACGGCAACGACGGCTTCGCCGGTGCGCGCACGGGGCGTATGTCTTCGTCACCCAACTTCCAGAACATCCCGAAGTCGTTCGAAGGCAAGGATGATGGTTACGCGCATCCGAACCATCTGACGATTCCGGAACTGCCGCTGATGCGTCAGTACATCCTGCCGGATAAGGGACAGGTGTTCTGCCACCGCGACTACAACCAGCAAGAGCTTCGTATCCTGGGTCACTTCGAAGACGACACGCTGTGTGCCGAGTACAATGCGCAGCCACGCATGGACATCCACACATTCGTGCAAGAGCAGATCAAGGAAATCTACGGGCTGGAGATCAGTCGTAGCTCGACCAAGATTCTTAACTTCGGCATGATCTACGGCATGGGTCTAGGCAAGCTGGCGGCGGGCATGAAGGTGACCGTCGAGGAGGCCAAGAAGATCAAGGACGCACAGCTGCAAGCCATCCCCGGTCTGAAGGCGTTGGCTAAGTACATCAGCCAGCGTGGCAAGGACGGTGAGGCGATTCGTACGTGGGGTGGTCGCGAGTACTACTGCGAACCGCCGAAGATCATCGATGGCAGGAAGCAGACGTTCGAGTACAAGCTGCTGAACTACCTCATTCAAGGCAGCGCCGCCGACTGCACGAAGGAAGCGGTCATCAGGTACCACGATGAGAAGAAACGTAACGGTCGATTCCTGGTGACTGTGCACGACGAAATCAACTTGTCGGTGCCTAAGGCGCACGTCAAGTCGGAAATGGCGTTGCTGCGGAAGGTGATGCAGAGCGTTGAGTTCGACGTGCCGATGCTGTCCGACGGCAAGACCGGCACCAACTGGTCCACTCTCAAGAAGTTCAAGGAGTAGCAGCATGGAAATGATCAGCAAGGCAATCGTCGACGGCAGCATGCAGCACCTGATGGAAGGTGGGCGTGAGGACAAGTCCAGAGCCAAGGAAATTCAGCAGGAGTTCGGCAAAGCGGCTCAGCACGTCGACCCGTACAAGCCCAACCGCAAGCAGCTGCGCGCGCAGAAGGCAGCCAAGCGCAAGCAGAAAGCCAAGTCGAGGAGCCGGTAATGGCCCAGCCAAAGTTCAAGACGTACAAGCCGAGGGCTGCGCCGAAGCAGATCAAGTCGTGGTCGTTCACGCGGTACAACGACTGGAATCGTTGCCCAGCCTTCGCCAAGTACAAGCATCTGGACAAGCTGCCAGAGCCCAAGAGCGACGCCATGCTGCGCGGCCAGAAGATTGCGCAGGCCAGTGAGGACTACCTGCTGAAGCGCACTGGTCGGCTGGCAAAGGAACTGCAGTCGTTCAAGGACCACTACAAGTTCTACCGCGCGCAGCCGTCGCTCGTGGCGGAAGAGAATTGGGGCTTCGACACCAGTTGGAACCCGGTGGCGTGGGACGACTGGAACAACTGCGTGCTGCGTGTCAAGATCGACATCGGCTACCAGTTCCTGGATGACAACAGCTTCAACATCCGCGATGGTAAGTCCGGCAAGTTCAACGAGTACAAGAACGAGGAGTACAAGCTTCAGCTGGACCTGTACGCGGCGGCAGGCATCGCACGATACCCGCAGTCGAAGGAGATCACGGCGCAGCTTCTGTACACCGACCTGGGGATCACGTACCCAGCCGAGGAACCGATTGTCTACACGGCCAAGCAGGCCATCGCCGCGCAGAAGCAGTGGGACAAACGGGTGAAGCCGATGTTCGCCGACCGCACCTTCGCACCGCGTCCTGGCAAGTACTGTCAGTGGTGCCCATTCAGTAAGGCGAAAGGTGGGCCATGCGTCTTCTAGAAAAGAAGGCGGTCGAGAACCCAGTCGTCCGCTACGCGGTGGACGAGCTGGGTATTCTCGTAACCAAGATGAACCTGCGGGGGCGGCGAGGGTTCCCAGATGATGTGTTCTGGATGCCCGGTGGTAAGCCGCTCATCATCGAGTTCAAATCACCCGGCTATCCGCTTGAGCCGCTGCAACAACTGACCATCAAATATCTGAAAAGGAACGGCTACGATGTCCACGTCTGCGAAGACCCGGAAGAAGGCAAGCGTATCGTTGACCAAGCGATCAAAGCGGGACGACGCGCCCTTGGAGTACGCCGTAAAGGCGCAGCCGTGGAAGCCGCATGCGTACCAGAAGAAGGCAGTCAAGTGGCTGCTCGAACACGCAGGCGCGGGCCTGTTCTTGGACCCAGGTCTGGGAAAGACAAGCATCACGCTCGCCGCGCTCAGTCTGCTGAAGAAGCAGAACCTGTCGGGCATTTCGCTGGTCATCGCGCCGCTGCGCGTGTGTCACAGCGTGTGGCCGGCCGAGGCGGAGAAGTGGACGGACTTCAACCATCTGCGGGTGGGTGTGCTGCACGGAAAGGACAAGGAAGACGTTCTGTTCGACGCGATTGAGAACAACGCGTACGACGTGCTGTGCGTCAACCCCGAAGGACTGGAGTGGCTGTTCAACGTCACCAAGGCGCGCGGTCGTAATAACAAGGTGCAGGTGCAGCTGGACAAAGCGCGCTTGAAGTGGTTGTTCGGTCCTGGTGCGATCACTGACCTCGTGGTCGACGAGTCCACCAAGTTCAAGCACAGCAACAGCGTGCGGTTCAAGATTCTGAAGGAGACGCTGGACCGGTTCCGTCGTCGCTGGATTCTGACCGGCACACCGTCTCCCAACGGGTTGCTTGACCTGTTCGGCCAAGTGTACATCGTCGACATGGGCGCGGCGCTCAGTCCGTACATCACGCATTACAAGGCGACGTACTTCAACCCGACCGGTTACGGCGGGTACACGTTCGTGCCCAAGAAGGACAGCGAGAAGCTGATCTACGAGAAGCTGAAGAAGATGGTGCTGCGACTGTCAGCGGCGGACTACCTGGAACTGCCTGAGCTTGTCGAGAACATCATCAAGTTCGACCTGCCAGATAAGGCGCGTGAACTGTACGACACCATGGAGGAGAACATGGTGGCAGAGGTCGAAGGCAACACGGTGTCCGCACTCAACGCCGCAGCGGCGATGACCAAGTGTGCGCAGATCGCCAATGGCGGCATCTACAAGCAGAAGGACCCATTGGTCAGCACTGCGCGCCAGCGCGGGCCGAACAGCTGGGAGCTGGTGCACGAAGGCAAGGACGAAATTGTGGCCGATCTGGTCGAAGAGATCAGCGGCCAGCCGGTGCTCATTGCCTATGAGTTTGAACATGACCTGGAACGTCTGCTCAAGGTGTTCGGCAAGGACACGCCATACATCGGCGGCGGCGTCAGCGCCAAGCGTTCCAAGGAGATAGAAGCCAAGTGGAATCGCGGCGAGATGCCCGTGCTGATCGGCCACCCGGCCAGCATGGGCCACGGCTTGAACCTGCAGAACGCTGGTAACCATGTGGTGTGGTACGGACTGACCTACGACTATGAGTTGTACGATCAGTTCATTCGTCGCGTACTGCGACAGGGCAGCAAGCACAAGCGCGTGTTCGTGCATCACATCATTGCGCGTGACACCGTCGATGAGGCCAAGTTGTACAGCCTGCGCCGCAAGAAGAAGGGCCAGAATGCATTGCTGGATGCGCTGCGGGTTTACGTGCGCGACCGCCGCGCCAAGGTGCAGCAGGCCAGCGGCAGCCCGCGCACCGGGGCAGGCCAGCCGGGGCAGGCTAAGGCCGCAGGCGGCAGGGCGCAGGGCAGGCCAGCGGCACCGGCCAAAGCCACCCGGCAGGCCACGCCAGCGCTCCGCAGGGCAACGCCCGCAGGGCAGGCCGCTGGCAGGGCGGCAGGCAAGGGCAAGCGGGGCCGCTAACGGCCGCAGCGGTGGCCTAAATTGGCAGAGGCTAAGTTCTTGTTTTGTTAGGGCGCAATTGCGGGGTTGCGCACTGGCCTTCGCCCAGGTGATGATTAGGGCGGGGCCAGCGCCCCACCTGCCAAGTCCGGGCAGGCCCATCCAGCAATAGGAGTCTCACAATGCGCAACATCGAAAAGCTCATCGAAAAAGCAGTCAGCGCCACTGCTGAATCTTGCAAGCTGTCTGTTCTATTCGACGGTCTTCAATACCACGCCTCGGTCGTCAGTCTCGACGGCACGGTGGTCACTCTCGAATCCGATTGGTCGGTGCTGCTCGATATTCACGGCCCTACGCTCGACACGGCCATCGCCAACCTCGACGCAATCTGCGCCGCTGATTTTTCCTAAGCATTACACACCACGTTGCGTCCACAGCGTGGTCCACAATACAGGAGAGTACCGTGATCTACGTGCTGACCATCTACAACGACAAGAATGAGTTCCAGGGTTTTGTCTGCGTGCCACGCCGCAGCGCCAAGGTCCGCTCGTTCCGTACGCAGCAGCTTGCCAAGGCGCAACGCCTGCCGACGCGTGACGAAGCCAACCGCAAGGCAATGCGGTTCAACAGCATGAACGAGCACAAGGGCGAATGCGTCCACGTGGTACCGTTCAACCCGGAGAACAAGTGATGCGAGCCAAGAAGCTGCACGGAACTGACTACGACGCGCACTGCGCCTTGAGGGAGACGCCCCGTATGAACCGCTACAACACGAAGATCGAAGACAACCGCAGCCGCAACAACATGATCCTGTACGTGGTCCTGACCGTGGTGGCATTGCTGGCCGCAGCAGCCATCATCGGTGGTTTCAAGGACGACGCACTGGTGCTGGAGCAAGCGCAGTATTGTCGGATGGTGCACATGTACGAGCAGAGCGGCGGCGAGGTAGGCTGGCCGGACTACGACAAGGCGTACGCCACGGCATGCAACGCCAACGGCACCGTGAAGCAGGAGCGCTGAGCACATGGACGTTGCTGTATACCGCAGTCGAAACAGCAGGTGCGCGATCCTGCTGAACGAAGACAAGGGCGTGGTGCACTATATCAGCACTGAGGAAGGTAACGGCGAGCTGACCACCGACATCCACAAGATGGCAGCGCGCGAATTCCACAGCGAGTACAAGGAGCTCGAGACTTACCCGGTGGGGCGGGCTATCGAGCACTACACCACGCCACTGACCGCAGCAATCCGCATGACCGACCGCGCCGCCAAGGCGCTACACAAGCTCAGCACCGACAAGGGGATCGCAATGAACGATGCAGCACGTATGACATTGGCCGAACGCAACGTGATTGCCACGCATAAAGCTGGCTTACCGAAGACTGGTCCGTGCCCTGCGGTTGCACCGTGCACCACCACCGAGTTGATTGCTGGCAGCAGCAAGAAGCCCAGCAAGGGGACCTGGGATAAGAAGGAGTCCCCTACTGAATCGAACCGCGATGCCATCAAGCGTGCGGTCCGTAACCACAACACCCTGAAGAACAAGGCCGAAAAGAAGGCCGCACGACTGGAGAGCAAGCGCATGACCGAGCAAGACAACAAGGACACCGCGACCAACGAGCAGGAAGCCGCACCGAACGCCGCGCAGAAGAAGCCGGCGAGCAAGCCCGCAGCCAAGAAGGCCGCAGCCACCAAGAAGCCTGCCACCAAGGAGGCAACCACCAGCAAGACCAAACCCGCCGCAAAGGCATCGAAGGAGAAGAACGTGAGCAACGACACCGCCAAGAAGACCACTGCCAAGAAGACCGCCAAGGCCGAGCCGAAGGCCAAGAAGAAGCCCGCAGCCAAGAAGGCACCGGCCAAGAAGACCGCAGGCAAGGCCAACGGCGCGGCCAAGCCGACCAAGCTGACCAAGGGCACTGGCAAGGGCGCAGCAGCCAAGAAGGCACCGGCCAAGAAGGCCGCAGGCAAGAAGGACCAGGGCGAAGGTCGCCGTGGCCGCAAGGGCGCGTTCAGCGAGAGCCAGAAGATCAAGGTGCTCGTCAAGGACAACCCGAAGCGCGAAGGCACCGCCAGCTACGACACGTTCGAACTGCTGAAGAAGTCCAAGACGGTCGGCGAGTTCTTCGCCAACGGTGGCGGCAGCCACAACCTGCACTGGAACATCGAGCGCGGCTACATCGAAGTCAACTGATGCAGGTTAGCCGATAGGCTGCAATCTGAGAACCCGGCCTCCGAGCCGGGTTCTTTTGTCTTATACCGCAAGAGGACAATTGTGATATGAAGGTCAACGGCCGCGACATCATCGTATTCGAGAAGGAGCCTCACCTGCGCAGCAGCGAGGAGAAGTGGGGCGTTCGCAAGAGCAAGGGCGTGCGCATCCCGAAGAAGCTGCTCGTGCTCGGCTCTGGGCGCAGCGGCACCATGTTCACCGCCAAGGCGTTGCGCACCGTTGGCATCAACGTGCTGCATGAGAAGGTCGGAGACGACGGCACGGTCAGCCACTACTTCGTGGTGGACAGCGACTGGTACCCGATGGCTCCGTGGCAGGAAAGCCAGCTGAAGAAGCATGTGGGCGAACGCCGCAGCGACTTCGACTTCAAGCACACGCTGCACATCACCCGCGACCCGCGCAAGGCCATCCCATCGATGACCAAGATATTCGGCTCGGTGACGTGGCAGTTCTACGTGGACAACGGGCTGATTCCGGACATCCGCAAGAACGCCATGCTGCGCGCGATGCACTACTGGCTGGCGCATAACCAGCTGAGCGAAAAACAGGCCGACCTCACGTTCAACCTGGAGCGCTACCAGCAGGCGTGGCCAGCCATCATGGAGATGCTGGGCAAGAACGAGCCGTACCCCGCGCACCTGAAGCCGATGAACAAGACAGGCGGCTTCCGTGCGTACACGCCGCTTACCTTCGCCGAGATGATCGACATCGACACCGACCTGGGGAAGCAGATCAAGTCACTCGCCAAGCGTTACGGATACAAGGAGTAGGACCATGAGCAGCAAGGCACCGTGGATCATCTGCCCGTTATGTAAGGGCGAAGAACACAGCAGCGCCCACCTCGGCATCGTGAACCAAGAGGACTGGGATGAGGAAGACTTCGAAGCGTATCTCGAAGGCAAGTACGATCAACCGTGTGAAGTCTGCAGCGGCACTGGCAAGGTGCGCGAGGACTACGAGGAGCAAGACGGTCCGGTCATCATGCGCAGCGGTCGCAATGGTGAGCGATACGTGTACCGTGATGCGGACGACGCCAGTGAACACTGGCTCCGCATGGCAGGAGGCTGACATGGCCGAACACACGTGGTCCATGACGATGAGCAATAAGCCTCGCCGTAAGGGCGAGGTGTTCATAAAACGTGGCGACCAGTTCGTCATGAAGCTGTATAAGGACGGCGTGGAAGACCCGGTCAAGTTCGGCCGCTACCTCGTCAACCAATTCAATCGACTCGAAGCCGTTAAAGCGGCGCGCGAACTGGAGACCACCTAATGCGTATCTTCATCCCAACCCTGAACCGTGGCCCTGAAATGCAGTTCACCATCCGTGAACTTGGCCCCAAGCTGGTCAAGAAATATGGCGTCACCGTCGTGTGTCCAGTAAAGGAGGTGAAGTCGTTTGAAGGGCATCCAGCGCTGTTGGGCGCGCGTGTTCGAGGATGTTCTGCCAAGGGCATCGCTGCAACGCGTCAGTCTATACTGGAATGCAGCGACGACCCGCACATTCTGATGCTAGACGACGACCTGAGCTCGTGGTCCTGGCGCGACGAAGCTGAGGGTTTGGATGGTGAGCCCAGCGTGCGCTACCGCAAGGCCACTGAGGCACAGCGCGCGGCAGGGCTGGCCGAGGTTGTCAAGCTGCTGCGGCGCTACGGCCACGGCAGCATCGGGCATCGTCTGTTCGCCAACAACCGCGCGGCGCTCGACTTCAACACGCGACAGCTGCGGGCGCTGGCCTACGACCGCGACCTGCTGAAGCGTGAAGGCATCAAGTTCCGTGTACCTGTCATGGAGGACTTCGACGTCCAGCTGCAACTGCTCAAGCGCGGACACGAATGCTTCCAACTGAATCGGCTGGTTCAGGAGCAGCGTGGCAGTAACGAAGAAGGCGGGTGTAGCACCTACCGCACCGACGACGTACAGCGCAAAGCCGCTGAGCAGCTTGCCAAGCTGCACCCGGACTGCGTTACGGTGGTCACCAAGCAACAGAAGGGTAATGGCACCATGTGGGGCACACGCACGGATGTCAAGGTCAACTGGCGTCGTGCTATTCTCGCTGGTATGGAGTACAAGAATGCGCATCGATGAGCTGCTGAAGTTCATGTGTGAGCGACACCGCATTTACCAGCGGCGGCAGATGGATATGGCGAAGCCGTGGACACAGGACGCCATTCTGCAGGAGTACCGCTTCTGCAACGTGTACCGCGAACTAGATACGGAGACCATTTGGATCAAGGAGAACTGGCGCGACGTGCTCGGTGACCACGGCTACCTGTTCTTCGCCATGCTGGTGGCGCGTGTGGTGAATTGGCACGAAACGCTGAACGACATGAGTATACCCATACCGTACGACGCCAAACGGTTTCAGCGGGTGCTCAGCAAGCGCAGCGCGTTGGGCCAGAAGGTGTGGACTGGTGCCTACATGATCACGACACACCGCAATGCCATACCGAAGGAGAAGTACTACGCTGAACGGGTACTGCAGCCCATATGGGACGCACGCAAGCATATCGCACCGAAGGAAGGTGATACGCTGGCGTCGTTTCACGCAAGGCTGGCGGCGCAAGACGGCATCGGTGACTTCCTGGCGGCGCAGGTAGTGGCAGATACGAAGCACTACGGCCACCTGAAGCAAGCGCCCGACTGGTGGACATGGGCAGCAATGGGAGAAGGCAGCAGGCGCGGACTGAACCGCGTGTTCGACAGGCCATACAAGCAACGGATGAACCCTGCCATCTGGCAGCGTGACTTCGACATGCTGTTCGACGCGGTGACCAAGTTCATACAGCGCGAACGTAACCACAACCTACAACCGATTGACGCACAGGACCTACAGAACTGTCTGTGTGAGTTTGACAAGTACGAGCGCGTACGGATGGGCCAGGGTCGGCCGCGCTCCCGTTATCCTGGTCGAGGAGAGTAAAGTGGACATCGTACATGCAAGTAGCGTATCGGAAGCGTTGAACGAAGCCTTGTACAAGGTGCAACAGGTAGGCATCCGTGAGGACAGCCGCAACGGTACGGTGCTGGTGATGCCGGCGCCGGTCACAACGGTGTACTACCAGCCGCAGCGCCGGGTGCTGTTCTCGCCGCTGCGTGACGCCAACCCGTTCTTCCATCTGATGGAAAGCCTGTGGATGCTCGGCGGGCGCAACGATTTGCTGTTCCCCATGTTGTTCAACAAGCGTTTCCGTGAATACAGCGACGATGGAAAAAGCATCTGGGGTGCCTACGGCTGGCGCTGGCGAAACTTCTTCGGCTACGACCAGTTGGAAGTTATCGCAAAAGATTTGCGCAACAATCCAAATAGCCGCCGTGCTGTTCTCGCCATGTGGAACGCAGCGCCTAACTTGGATGGCGTTGAGTACATGGCCGATACAAGTCATTCCGACCTTTGGGTGGCGCAGGCTGGCGGTAAGGACGTGCCGTGCAACACGCATGCGTACTTCGACTGCCGTGGCGGCGTGCTTAATATGACCGTGTGCAACCGCAGCAACGACATGCTGTGGGGCTGCTACGGGGCGAATGCCGTGCACTTCAGCATCCTGCAGGAGTACATGGCGGCGAAGATCGGCGTGCCGGTTGGCGTGTACCGCCAGGTGTCGAACAACCTGCATCTGTACACGGACATCGTCAAGGAAGAGGACATCCTGATCCTGGCCGATGACGCGCTGCGTAGCTGTCGCTATACCACCACTCACAAGGATTGCGCTTTGATGCCGCTGGTGGATTGCTCACTGGATGCATGGCACCAAGACCTGCATTACCTGCTGACCCGCAACGGCATCCACAACGAGTACACCAAGTGGAACAGCAGGTTCATCGGCGAAGTGGCCGTGCCCATGTATCTGGCGCATGACGCGTGGCGGAACAAGCAGTACGACGAAGCCGACGAGCATGTGCTCAAGATCGCCGCGTGGGACTGGCGCATCGCCTGCAAAGAGTGGCTCGAACGGCGCAGTGCCAAGCGCGCAGCAAAGGAGCAGACCCGTGGTTGACATCTCACCGTTCCTGGGCCACTACGACGCCAACTTTCATCACGGTGACAAAGCGTTCTTCAATCCGGGCAGCAAGGCATTAGCGCAGGTGCGCACGCTGTTCGACGGCAGCGCAGTCAAACGGTTCCACACCATCCCCACGGTGACGGAGAACACGGTGGGTCAGCACAGCCACGGCGTCGCGATGTTCTGCATGCTGCTGGAGGATGGCAAGCCGTCAGCGGCGCTGCTGATGAAGGCACTGACGCACGACCTGGCCGAGCAATACACCGGCGACGTGCCCAGCCCTGCTAAGCGGGCGCTCGGCATCCGCAAGGAGTTCGGCGAGGTTGAGGAGCAGCTGCTTAACACGGTGGACTTCAGCATCGAAGTTACACCGCGTGAAGAGGTGGTGCTGAAGCTGGCCGATTGCGCAGACGGCATGTTGTTCTGCGCGAGGGAAAGGATG
>Ga0196970_1000445_pt1 | contig 48134 bp, 45 predicted proteins | sample S1v_513CmetaG_FD_148672 | JGI IMG/M metagenome (GOLD analysis project Ga0196970, IMG submission 148672) | Soil microbial communities from Anza Borrego desert, Southern California, United States - S1+v_5-13C | ecosystem: Environmental > Terrestrial > Soil > Desert | place: USA: California... | reverse complement strand
ATGGCAGCTCCCATTTCCGCCGCACCCACCCTCAGCCCGGTCGACTCCGGCCTTGCCATCGCTGCTGCAGTTGTGGGACTGATTGCCGTAGGCAGCACGGCCTATCTTGCTTTCCTACTGTAGCCATCACCGAATTACGCCGGAAGCTACGACGAAAAAATCAATATGGCATCGCCCAACATTCTCCTCCTGACGCAAGAGAATTTCGCAAAAGAAGTGCTTCAATCTCCCACGCCTGTCCTTGTGGATTTCTGGGCTGAGTGGTGCGGCCCTTGCAAGGCAATTGCTCCCGTCCTGGATGAGCTTGCGGATGAGTATGAAGGCCGAGTCCGCATTGCCAAGGTCAACATCGACGAACAACAAGGCATCGCCGCGGAATATGGGATTCGCGCCATTCCCACATTGCTGCTCTTCGACAAGGGACAGGTGGCGGACCAGATTGTCGGATTGCGCAGCAAGCGCGATCTGAAAGCCAGTTTCGATCGCGTCGCGGTCTGATGTTCCTGTTGTCGCCCTCATTCGCTTCCCGGCGCCAACACTGTTGCGGCTCTGGACGGAATTCGGAGGACGACCATGATTGTTACTCCCAGGCAACTCAGCCTTCGCGCGGAGTTGTATCATCAGCTCGGGTCGATGATTTCAGCCGGGATTCCTCTGATCCGCGCGCTGGAGATGGCGGTTTCAAACCCCACCACCCGTGTCTCCCGAGGCGCAATTGAGCAATTGATTGCAAGCCTGAAATCCGGCCTCACGTTTAGCGAAAGTATGACCGCGGTGCACGGCTGGATGCCCGATTTCGACATTGCGTTACTAGGTGTGGGAGAAAAATCAGGGCGCTTGGATGCCAGCTTTCGGCAACTCTCCGCGTATTACGCAGCACGCGCGAAGATCATTCGCGACACCATCGCCGGCTTGATCATCGCGCTGGCAACCTTGCACGTCTTTCTCCTGGTATTTCCCTTGAACATGATGGTCGCCGCGGTGCAGGGACTTTGGTCAAACGACTACGGCCCGCTCATTCGGTTTGCCGTTCAGAAACTTTTGATCTTCGGCACAGCCTATGGCCTCGTGTTTCTTTTCATTTTCCTTGCCCAGGGCAATCGCGCTGAGGTGTGGCGCTCCCTCGTTGAAAAGTTTCTGCGCGTGATTCCGATGTTCGGCACCGCGCGACACCACCTGGTCCTGGCACGGCTCTCCGCTGCGCTGGAAGCGCTGGTCACGGGCGGCATTTCGATTGTGCAATCTTGGGAGTTGGCGGCGGCGGCGAGCGGTTCTCCCGAATTGCGCCGGCGCGTGGCCCGATGGAAACCAGAATTGGAACGGGGCGCCACGCCGGCTGAACTCGTCAACAGCAGCCGGTATTTTCCTGAGACATTTGCGAACCTTTACAGCAGCGGCGAGCAAAGCGGCCAGTTGGACGAGATGCTCGGGAGAATCAAGACCTACTTCGAAGAGGATGGCTTTCGGCGGCTCAGTAATTTCAGCCGGGTCATGAATGGAACGATCTATGGGCTCGTGGTGATGCTGGTGGGGTATAACGTCATCACGTTTTACATGGAGCGTTTCGGGGCCATGTTCGAGGCGTTTTAGAATGACTGTTAACGAAATTCTCACCAACGAGGGGTTGCGGCAGGAAGAATTTCCTGTGGCCCGGAACAAGATTTTTCTCGGTCATGCAGGCGTCTGCGCCTTGCCCAAGCGGGTGACGGACGCGATCTCTGCATACGCCGCCGAGGCCGGAACCGGTGATCAGGAACATTTCGCCATGGCCGAGGTGCTCGGCAAGGGGCGCTCCCTGGCCTCACGCCTTCTCAATTGTGAGCGCGAAGAAGTCGCTTTCGTTGGTCCTACCTCCCTTGCGCTCAGCGTCGTCGCAAGCGGACTCAAGTTTCGCCGCACGGATAACGTGCTGATCTATTTCGATGACTATCCGTCGAACGTTTACCCGTGGATGGCATTGGCGAGCCAGGGGGTTGAGGTTCGGTTGATGAACATCCGCCACCTGGGAGCGATTCGCGCCATCGATGTGATGGGTCAGGTGGACGAAAATACGCGTCTTGTGGCACTGGCTTCCTGTCATTTTATCAGCGGCTACCGGATCGATATTCCGAAGATTGGGAAGTTTTTGCGCGATCGCAAGATCCTGTTCTGCGTCGACGGCATCCAAACCGTGGGCGCATTTCCCACGACGGTGGAATACGTCGACATGCTTGCCGCGGACGCCCACAAATGGATGTTGGGACCTTGCGCTGCGGGACTGCTTTATGTGCGTCGCGAAGTTCAGGAACGCGTCAATCCAGCCTTGCATGGCTGGCACAATGTGCGATGCCCTGATTTCGTGGCACAGGAGGAAATCGTATTTCAGAAGGACGCGCGCAAGTTCGAGCTCGGAACCCACAACCTTCTCGGAATCGTTGGGTTGAACGCCGCGATGGAATTGCTGCTGGAAGTTGGAGTTGAGAACATCGCCGCTGAACTTTTGCGCAAACGCGCGTTGCTCGTTCCTGAATTGGTGGGCAGGGGATATTCAGTTTTGAACGCGGATGGCACGCCCGAGAGCGCGAGCGGGATCGTCTCGTTCAACAAAGCCGGGAGCGACATGCGTGCCCTGCATGACACGTTGACCACGGCAAATGTATCGTCCGCTTTGCGAAAGGATCGCAAGGGCAACGAATACGTCCGGTTTGCACCCCACTTCTACAACACAGACGCGGAGCTGGAGCGAGCGGTCAGTTTGCTGTAGCGCTGCGGGATTCTTCCGCGCCAGCAGAATTTGAGGGCAGCGGCTCAATGCGCTGCTGGATCAGCAGTCGCCAGAGACCTTGCGTTGGGCTGAAAACCCACGCCAGCGTAAACAGAAACCCACCCATAACGACCATCGCCGCTGCAATGGAGCAATCGAGCCAGGTTGCAAGATGCAGTCCGAGAACTGAGCTGGTTGCGGCGTGCACCACGACCACCGTCATGACCCTGGGCAGCCGTTCGCACAGCAGTGATCCCGTCGCGCCTGGAAGAATCAGCATGGCGATCACGAGGATGGCTCCCACAGATTCAAAGGCGCTCACTACCACAGCCGACAGCACTCCCATCAGGCCGTAATGCACCACCGTGGAATTAATGCCGACCGATCGGGCCAGGCCGGGGTCGAAGGAACTGACCAGGAGTTCTTTGTAAAACATCACGATCAACACAACCACGGCGACCGTGACGGCAGCCATTCGGACGACGGGCTCTGGCCCCAGGCGCAAGGTTCCCAGAACAACATCGGGGGCCAGCGTTACGAATCCAATTTCCCCGTAAAGCACGCACTCCTGATCGAGGTCCACCCGCGCAGCGAACAAGCTGATAAGGACTACGCCAATTGCGAACAGGCTCGTAAACGCGATGCCTATGGCTGCGTCCTGTTTGACCCGCGTTTTTCGATGAATCAATTCAATGATCAGGGTTGTTACAACCCCTGCTGCCAGGGCGCCGAGAAACATCGGCAGCGCCCCCCGGCTCGTCGAAAGGAGAAACGCAACGGCGATCCCCGGAAGAATACTGTGGCTGATCGCATCCCCGACTAGCGCCATACGCCTCAGAATGAGATAACATCCGACGAGTCCGCATGCGGTCGTCACCAGAAAGCCCATGGCAACGATCCAGATGGTGCTGTCGAACTGTTCGGTCCACGGAGACATCAGCACCCGCTGCACGTTGAAAGCAGGAATGAAGGAGCTCATATGTTGCTTCCATATCCAACAGATTCCTCAGGCCGGCCTCGAGGCGCGGCGCCTCGCTGGACATCAGCCAGGGTGGGAATCGGGCTTCCGTGCGGGTCACGACTCGCAAATTGCAGGCGCCGCTCGATTTCGCGAACCGTTTCCTCCCCAAGGACGTGCTCGATTTTTTCTGCATCGTCATGAACGTGATCAGCGGGGATTTGCGCGGCATGATTCAGGTATAGCTCCCAAAGTCGATGGTTCCGCACGATGGAACTCGCCGCATGCCAGCCACCTGGAGTCAGGAAGATCATGTTGCCGTCATCATGAAGCGTCGCAAGGCCGTGCCTCCGCAATGTGGCAGCCAGCGCCTGTGCTTGATCGAGGGTTTCCCGCCGTCTTTCAGCAAGTTCGCGAAGTGAAACTCCATCCCCTTGAAATCGCCGGCTTTCGAGGACGTGGTAGATTGACTTGAGCGTGTTTTCCCGTTGTATCCGGCGCGTCCGCGAACGGTATTTCAGCCAACGCATTACGACTCCGTGACGGGGTCCGAAAAGGAATGCGAGCGCAAAGACCAGTGTTGCACCCAGCACCACAAATGGTCCGGTAGGAAGTCCTGGACCCAGGAAAGAAAAGAACGCTCCAGCGCCGCCCGCAAACATCCCGAACACGGCCGCAATGAGCAGAAGGGATTTCAATCGATCGGTCAGCAAGTACGCGGCGGCCGCCGGCGTGATGAGCATCGCAGAGACCAGCACAACGCCGACGGCCTGCAGCGCGATCACGACTGCGAAGGCGACCAGCACCATCAGCCCGTAATGAATCACGTGCACGGGAAAGCCGCACCCGCGCGCGAAGTCGGCGTCAAAACTCGTTACCAGGAATTCCTTGTAGAACATCACGATGGCCGCAATCGAAAGCACCGTGACGCCCGCCATGAGCTTCAGATCACCCGCGCCGATCGCAGCCGCCTGGCCAAAGAGAAATTTGTCCAATCCACCTTTGTTTGCCTCAGGCAGATGTTGAAGCATTGTGAGCAGACAGATGCCGACAGCAAAGAACGTGGCGAGGACAAGCCCCAGCGCGGAGTCTTCCTTGAGTCGCGTTGTGTGCTTTACAGCGTGAACTACCGCTGTGCCAAGCAATCCGGCAATCGTCGCCCCGATGAAGATCGCCATGGGGTTCTTGCTCATGTCCCAAAGGAAACCGAGGACCACGCCAGGCAGCACGGCATGCGACAGTGCATCGCCCACCAGCGCCATGCGGCGAACGACAATGAAGCTGCCGAGCAGCCCGCAGGTGATCCCTAGAAGGAGGCATCCGGCCAACGCATAACGAACGCTCGGATCCTGGAACGTGAAAAATCGCAGAGCCTGCGCTGCGATGTTCGTCTCGGAAATGTCTCCGATCCGCGCCGCCGCCGCGTTCAGGACGCTGGCCATCCACACGATCGCAGCCAGAAAAGGTGCGCGCTTCATCGTGGTTCTCCGCGCTCCCGCTTGCCGAGGACGTGCGCCACTTCCGACAGCACCGTCAACCGTCCTCCATAGGTCTTTTGCAGGAGTTCGTAAGTGAACACTTCCTCCGTTCCGCCGAATGCAACCACACGCATGTTCAGAAGTAGAAGCATGTCAAAGTACTCCCGTGCTGAAGGCAGGTCATGATGCACGACGAGCAGTGTTTTCCCCTGGTCGCGCAGTTCATGCAATAGAGCAATGATGGCGCTTTCGGTCGCTGCATCGACCCCCGCGAACGGTTCGTCCATGAAATACAGGTCACTCTCCTGGGCGAGCGCACGTGCGAGAAAAACGCGCTGTTGCTGCCCGCCGCTCAAGTTGGAGATCTGGCGGTTCGCATACGGAAGCATCTTCACCTTCTCGAGGCAATCCAGGGCAACTTCCCGGTCCTTGCGCGAGGGACGGCGCAACAGCCCAAGCTTGCCATATCGTCCCATCATCACCACGTCCATGACACTGACGGGGAAATCCCAATCCACGGATTCCCGTTGTGGAACGTAGCCGATGCGCCGCAGGTTGCTTTTCAACGGTTCCCCGAAGACTTTGATCCATCCACTATTGATGGGAATCATTCCCATCGCAGCCTTGATCAACGTTGATTTTCCCGCGCCGTTCGGTCCAACGATTCCGACCAGCTTGCCTTTGGGGACGGCAAGGTCGATGCCCCAGAGCACGGGCTTCTTGTGGTAAGACACGGTGAGATCGTGGATTTCGAGGCATATTTCCCCGTTCCCGCTTTCGGTCTTGGGAGTTTCGCGAGGGGATGGAGTCAGGTTTAAAGGATTCATGCGCGGTTATTCCGGGCGCTTCAACGCATGTTCGAACGAGACGTATACGAACGCGCCAATATCCGGCGCGGCGCGATTCAGCCCGAAGGGAATGGCAAACCCCGCGACGCACTGCGCGCCATTCTGAAAGTTGAACGCCTTTCGCACGCCGGGGCTGATCACATGCGAGTAACGATGCGCGAGCCGCCCGGAAGTCCGCGCGGATTGTTCCCATCCCCCGACCCATTCCAGCATCAAGTGAAGATCGGAACTGATCGCATAGATCGCGCTTGCGCCGACATTATAATGCCACAGGTCCCGACGATCCGCGGACTGTGCATCAGGAATCAATGTGGTGCCAACATTCAGGTGCGCGTACCAGCGATCACCAAGCGCCATGCTGAAGGGGACATTAACCTCAAAACCAACTGCGTCTTCGCCGAGTCCGCGATCTGCGTCTCCGGTTGGCAGAATGATCCCGGCGCGCGGGGAGAGCGCGAGCAAGGAGGTTTCGTCGAACAGCAATTGATAACGGTAGTCCAGCTGCACATCTCCAATGCCATGCTGGTCCGTCCTTCCGTTCAAGAAATGGTAGGGGACGGTATAACTGAATTGATGGTCCTGGCTGAAGACGGGCCACTCCTGCGTGAATCCCAATTCCCACACGCCTTCGTCGATCGAACGCTTGGACGTGTGATAGAGCGCCGTCATGATGTGTTGCACAACTCCCGGTTCCTGGTTGTAAGCCTCTTCCACGAAGAAAGAGTTGTCCGCGATACCTTCTATCGGCCTGCGGTTTATTTCCTCTCCGACGGAAGGTGCAACGACAAATCCATACCCCAGCAATAGCGACAGAATAGACAGCCTTTTCATACAATGCATGTTCGGGTTCAGCGCAATGCGTTCACAATGGTTTCCAGATTGTGCCGGATCATGCCTTCGTAAGTCCCCACATCGTAGCCATTCTCCATTTTGCCCGCCTGGCCCAGCGCGTCCGAAAACAATTCGCCTCCAATCGTGACGCCTGCGTCCTGACTGACACGTTCGATTGTTTTTGGGGAAACGCTGGATTCCACGAACACGGCATTGATTTTGTTGGCTTTAATGTATTCCACCATCTTGACCACGTCTGCCAGGCTGGCTTCCGTCACTGTTGAAATGCCCTGCAGGGCCACGACCTTGAAACCGTAGGCGCGGCCAAAATAATTGAAGGCGTCATGGCTCGTCGCGAGAATGCGCTTTTCAGGCGGCAGTTCGGCCGACTTTTGAATAGCCCACTCATGCAGCGCCTTCAGCCGGATTTTGTAACTTTCTCCCTGCGTTGCAAAATAAGCCGCATCGGCTGGTCGGGCCTCGCTTAGTCCCTTAACGACTGCATTCACGCAAAGAATCCACAGTTCCACGTCAAACCACACGTGCGGGTCGGGATGGCCCTCAAACTCCGTCGGCTTCAGGAGTCTGGCCGGTGGGATGGATTCTGCCACGGCGTATACGCGCTTGGAACGTCCCATCTCGCTGAGCACCGATTGCAACTTGCCTTCGAGCATCAGCCCGCAATAAAACACCACCTCCGCGCGACGGAGCGCATTCAGGTCTGCAGTCGTCGCCTTGTAGAGGTGAGGATCGACGCCCGGGCCCATCAGGCTTGTGACTTCCGCGCGATCGCCAGCGACCTCCGTCACGAGGTCGGCAACCATGCTGACTGTCGCCACCACATGCAGCTTTGCCGACGTTGTCGACTCGGATTCGGGAACGCAGCCGCAGCACACCAACAGAAAGGAAAACCAGCAGGACCGCCCTAGAGCCGACACAATCTGCCTGTTGAGTATAGAATTCATGAGAAAAGTTAGACACAGCTAATTCATGATCGCCATCCTGTCAAGAAGCATCCATAATTCGCGGAGTTCCCTCCTGTTGTGCCTGTGGATTTACGCAGGTTCCTGACGGGATTGCCCGGCTACGGTGTTTTCTCGTCCCGGGTGGGGCGCTCTCCTGATTGTCCCAAGTGTAATGTCTCTCCACAACAGGCGGAATGAACACGTGTCTCGATGTCCCGCAGTTTGGAACGATCTTCATTCGTTGGTGCCTTCTGGCTGTGCTGTCGATCGTGCCGGTGCGGGTTCTTGCAATCAACGAGACGTTCGCGAATCTCCAAATGCCTGCCATCGGGGATCATGCGCTCGAAATACTTTCTCCAACGGTGCTCGAGATGGTTCGCGTCAATACGAAGCCGCCGGGGTTGGCTCCCGTTCAAAACTGGAACTGGATCAATGATGCAGATGAATTTGCTCCTCCCGACCTTTCCAGCATTCGGGTCATTGTCGACGGCATTACCAACACCGTCAGCACCGTAGGGTTCAAGCGGCGTCCCATTTATGCGCCGCTAAACAATTGGGACCTTCGCATCGCGAATCATCTTTATCTCGTTCTCATGCACCCGGTGAATCCTGGGCAGGTTGTCCAGGTCGTCAACGATGGAACCCTGTGGCCCACGAACCTAAGCTTCTTTGCAACTGCCCACCCTCTGCGCCTGAACCCGGCGATTCACGTGAATCATGAAGGCTACCTTCCTGCGCTGCCAAAAAAGGCGATGGTCGGGTACGCAGCAGGAAACCTGGGGGAATTGATGATACCGACAAATCGGTTCCAAATCATTTCAACTGCGACGGGCCTTCCAGTGTTCGACGGATCTCTTCAGCAGCGGCCCGAGATCGGGTTCACGTATTCGCCAGCTCCCTATCAGCAGGTGTATGAAGCCGACTTCGGGAGCTTCAGCACGCCAGGTGAATATCGCCTCGCTGTTCCCGGCATGGGGGCATCGCTTCCCTTCCGCATCAGTGAAGGTTTCGGGATGTTGCTCGCGCGAACGTATGCACTTGGAATGTTTCACCAGCGCAGCGGGTTTGATGTTTCAATGCCGTTCACGCGCTTCACTCATGCAGCGGATCACACCGCACCCGCAGCCGTTGCCACGAATGCATCCGGCCCATTCACGTTCACGTGGAACACCATAGCGGATTACGCCAGCTTCACGAATTTTGACAACCCGCCCCAGCTGGCGCCGCGCCTGACAAGTCCTGCCGCACAGCTTTATCCATTCGTGAATCCTGGCCCAGTCGATGTTTCCGGCGGCCACTTTGAGGCCGCTAATTACAGCAAGCCGGGCTGGAACAGCGCCCAATTAATTCACATCATGATGTTTGCAGTCGATGCGCTCCCAGGTGTTGCAAGCCTCGATAACCTGGGAATTCCCGAGAGTGGCGATGGCATCAGCGATGTGCTGCAGGAGGCGAAGTGGGAGGCGGATTTCCTGGTGAAAATGCAGGACGCTGATGGCGGCTTTTACTACATGATCCATCCGCAGGAGCGGGAGTATGAGTTCGACGTGCTTCCGGAACACGGCGATCCGCAGGTGGTCTGGCCCAAGAACACGGCAACGACAGCGGCGGCCGTCGCTGCGCTTGTCCAATGCGCGTCATCTCCGAGGTTCAAGGCCGCGTATCCACAGGCCAGCAGCAATTACTTTTTGAGCGCACAACGCGGATGGCGGTTCCTGACCAACGCCCTAGCCGTTCACGGCGAAGAGGGGGCTTACCAGCGGATCATGCATTTCGATGATGCATTCACTGATCGAGACGATCTGGCGTGGGCGGCTTGCGAGTTGTTCCTCGCAACAGGAGATCCTGATTATCACACCATTCTGAAGGCCCGATTTCCCGATCCGCTCGATCCCTCCACGATGCGTTGGGGTTGGTGGAAAATGTATGCCGCGTACGGGAACGCTGTTCGATCGTACGCCGCTGCTGTGCGCAGTGGACGATTGCAAACCCACCAAATCGATCTGGCCTATCACGCAAAGTGCATCGAGGCGATCGCCGATTGCGCGGAGGATAATCTCCGCTGGTCACACGAGCACGCATACGGAAGCAGTTTCCCCGAAATCAACAAAACGATCCGGAAGGCTGGCTGGTATTATTCAACCGAGCAGGCCTTTGACATCGTCGTTGCGCACGAATTCGCACCCCAATCCGATTATCTCGATGCGATCCTTCTCAACATCAACTTCGAGACCGGCTGTAATCCAGTCAATGTCAGTTATCTCACGGGGATCGGATGGAAACGGCAGCGCGAAGTAGTGGATCAATACTCGGCCAACGACCATCGCGTGCTGCCGAAAATTGGCGTGCCCATTGGGAACATACAGGAAGGGTTTGTGTGGACGTGGCTGTATGGCGGCGAACTATCTGCATTAACCTGGCCATCGGACGGCCTTGAATCCGGTCCCTATCCGTTTTACGACCGGTGGGCTGATTTCTGGAACGTCAGCACGGAAGCATCGACGGCGAACACTGTGCGAAGCTTCGCCGTTGCTGCGTGGCTGGCTGCAAAAACGGCACTGACAAACCAGCCCTGGCGATCCACAAATGCGGCGCTTTCGGTTTCTTCGATCGCAACCCCGCCAGGCCGGCCAGTGACCGTGACGTTGCAGGTTGCCGACACCAACCTGACAGGCACCAAAATCATCTGGGAAGCACGCGGTGCAGAACCAACGTTCGGGGACACGACGTTTACCTTCACGCCGGGCGAACAGGAGGGTTTGCACTGGATCGAAGCCGAGGTGCAGTGGCCCGATGGACGCCGCGCCTTCGCGATGAATTCAATTCTTGTCAGCACCAATGCCCCTCCGGCGCTGTCCGCCATTTCAGATGGACCGGGCGGTTTTCGCTTTCAAATTACCGGGGCGCCCTGGGCGACCTACTGGATTCAGGCGTCAACAAATCTTTCCCATTGGGAGACCGTAGCGACGAACACGCTTCCCGCCGTGGGCCTGCTGGATATCACCGCCGGCCCGGCTGATCGCGCCCAACGCTTCTTTCGCGCGGTCAAACCGAATTAGAGGCGCGGGAATCGCCAATTCTGCCAAGCCTCAAGTAGGAGGGTTGGTGAGAAGTGCGCTTTGCTGAGCGGGGAGCCTGTTCTCATGCGGCGGCCGCCGGAAAACATTCCGCTTTCATCCGGGGTTACTCCTGCTAAAGATTTCTTCCGTTTCAAAAAAAATAATGAAAGAGATTGTTCCAACTCCGCCGTCCATCGTGCGGAACGACCTCGCGACGGTTCAGGCGCTGTTTAACCAGAATGTCGCGCCGACCTACGGCCGCTTTGACATCGCGTTCAGCCACGGCTCAGGCAGTCACCTGTTCGACGTTGCTGGCCGCCGGTATTTGGATTTTGGCGGAGGCATCGCGGTCACGTCGTTGGGGCATGCGCATCCAGCAATCACGGAAGCGCTGGTCGAACAATCTCGAAAGCTCGTGCACGTTTCGAACCTTTATTTTCACGAGCCCCAGGGGCGGTTGGCTCAACAGCTCGTGAGCCTGATTGCGCCCGGGAAAGTTTTTTTCTGCAACAGCGGTGCGGAAGCCAATGAGGGCCTGTTTAAGCTTGCCCGCAAATTCGGCCACGATGAAGGACGGTTCGAAATCATCACCGCAATTAATTCATTTCACGGGCGGACGCTGGCTGGAATTTCAGCAACAGGCCAGGAAAAGGTGAAGAAGGGTTTCGAGCCCATGGTGGAAGGCTTCCGGCATGTGCCCTACAATGATCTCGACGCCATACGGCAGGCGATCTCGCCCGCGACCGCCGCGATATTGATCGAGTGCATCCAGGGCGAGGGGGGCTTGAATCCAGCCACGCCTGAATATCTGCTCGGACTTCGAAAGATTTGCGATGACCACAAGCTGTTGCTCCTGATGGATGGTGTCCAAGATGGGCATTTCCGCACCGGGCGATTCCAGGCGTTTCAACGGATTCTTGAGCAGGATGACATGGGCCAAAGCGGTTTTCTGCCTGATGGGCTGTCGATGGCAAAATCGCTTGGTGGCGGTTTCCCAATGGGCGCATTTTGGATTCGGCAACCCTACCAGGATCTTCTGGGACCGGGCACCCATGGAACCACCTTCGGTGGAACACCTCTTGGCTGCGCGGTTGCCTTGCGAATCCTTGAAGTGATCCGCAGCGAAAACCTAATCGACAACGTGCGCGTCACCGGTGAATTCCTGCGGAACGGGCTGAAGGAGCTCGCACGAAAATATCCCACAGTGATTCGGGAAGCCCGCGGTTTGGGTTTGATTCTTGGATTTGAACTGGCGGCCGGAATTCAAAGTCTCGCGGGTGATATGTCGAAGCCGCAGTCAATCCGGTTTGTGAACCTGTTGCACGCGGCGGGATTGCTGGCCATTCCTGCTGGATTGCACGTCATCCGCCTGTTGCCCGCATTGAATCTGAAGCCGGGTGAAGCGGAGGAGGGGTTGCGAATCATAGAAGCCACGGCCAGCAAATTGGCTGGTTAATTTCCCCTGTTCCTCGCACACTGCACCCTTTTCGGAAATGAAACATCTGCTGAGTATTGAATCGTTGTCGCGCGCGGAGATGGATTCCATTCTGGCAAACACTGCCGCGCTCAAACGTGAACGCGGAAATCATCAATCACAACCCCTGGCCGGGCAGAGCTGGGCATTGATCTTCGCCAAGTCTTCCACGCGGACCCGCGTGTCGTTTGAAGTCGGAATCCGCGAGCTGGGCGGCGACGTGATGTTTCTCAGCGCGCATGACATCCAGCTCGGGCGCGGCGAACCGATCAAGGACACGGCGCGCGTGCTCGGGCGCATGGTTCATGGCGCGGTGATCCGAACCTTTGCCCAGCAGGACGTGGAGGAATTTGCCCATTACTCCGGGATCCCTACGATCAATGCGTTGACCGATGACGAGCATCCCTGCCAGATCCTTGCCGATGTGCACACGTTTCAGGAGAAACGCGGATCGATTGAGGGGAAACGAGTGGCGTTCATTGGGGACGGGGCGTGCAACGTTGCCAATTCCTGGATTTGGGCGGCATCGAAGTTCGGTTTCGAATTGCGAATCGCGGCGCCCCGAGCGTTCCAACCTTCGCCTGAATTATTGAAGCGGGCAGGGGGCACGATTTCCGTCACTGACGATGTTCACGCTGCGGCGGAAGGCGCCGACCTGCTTTACACTGATGTATGGATTTCGATGGGCAAGGAAGCTGAAGCCGCCGAGCGGATGGAAATTCTGAGCGGTTACCAGATCAATGCCTCACTGGTGAAGCGAGCGAAGCCTGCCGCATTGGTGATGCATTGCCTCCCTGCGTACAGGGGGAAAGAAATCGACGAGTCCACGTTCGAGGCAAACGCCGGCACGATTTTTGACGAAGCCGAGAATCGGCTGCACGTGCAGAAATCGATACTAAGCTGGGCGGTGCGCAGCTAGTCGAAGCTTGCGCGGATCGGCTAGTCTTTGCCCGTTCCAGGTTCGGTCTTTGCCTGGTCCTGCGATCGCTCCTGCAGCTTCCACTCCGAATCCTGTTTCAAGTAAACCGTCTGCGAAGGGAAGGCGAAGCTGATTCCTTCGGCATCGAAACGCTGTTTGATTGCGAGATTCATCTCCTGCATTCCCGCGAGATACGCGCGAAAGTCGGTTCCTTTCCACCAGTGAACGACCGAGATGTTCAATGCAGAATCGGCAAAGCGATTAAAGCTGAGCATCAGATCGTGCGTTGCGGCATTGCCGCGATAAACATCCTCGAGGATCTTCAAAGCCAGCCGCACCTTTTCAGGCGACGTGTCGTAGGTGATTCCAATGTTAAGCTCGGTCTTGATGTTGGGACGGCGTGTGACGTTTGTGATCGTGGAGTTGCCCATCGTTTTATTTGGCACCGTGATGAGGTGTCCATCGGGATGACGCAGCCTCGTGCTGCGCAATCCGATGCTCTCCACGCTCCCCTTTGTCCCGCCCAGGTCGATGAAGTCGCCGACGCGGAACGGCTTGTCCACGAATACTGAAACTGCGCCGAACAGGTTCGCGATGGTATCCTGCGCGGCCAGGCCGACAGCCAATCCGCCGATCGAGAGGGACGCGATCGCGGCGGTGACGTCGATCCCCACGTTGTCGAGCGTGACGAGCGCGGCAACGACGATGATGAACACCTTGAGGCTCTTGCGAATGATCGGGAAAAGTTGTTCGTCGAAGTGGCGATCCGTATCATGCCGCACCCGGCCACGCCAATAGCCCATCAGCAGATCGATAAATTTCAACACCATGTAGGTCAGGCTGAGCGCCACGACGATAGTGAATGCCTTGGCGAGAACGCGTTGAACCAGGGCTGGCCAATCGAAAACGTCCAAACCGACGCGCAGGAAGATGATGAATGCCACGACTTTGATTGGACCGTTGAGCAGTTCCAGGAGCAGGTCGTCGAATTGAGTGGTTGTCCTGGCGGCCCATCGCTTCAGCCACACTCGCGTAAGGAAATCGAGGAATTTGGAGACGTAGAACGCCAAGAAGATATAAACCAGCGAGAAGATGTATTTCCAAAGCTCGTTTCCCCAGAGGCGGTATCGCAGGAACGGATACTCAACGGAGAGCTTTTGAATCCACTGCGGGGAAGCCATCCCGCGGGTCACCCGGATCGTGACAATGTCGGAGCGGACGACGGGCGCGTTCTCGCGGTTCAATTGGGCCGAGAAGTCATATACGCCTTCGGGAACATTGGTCCAGACGATCGAAAAGGGCGCGTTCGAAGCCGATCCTATAAAGCGCTCATCAGCAAAAAACTCGACGCGCTCCAGTGCATTGGTTTCAGAGACGGAAGCTGTCAGTCGAATCGGCGAGCCAGGTGCAATGCGGGTTCCGCGCTGCGGCTCGATGATTTGAATTTCGGGTGTTGAGCCAAGTACAGCAGCGAACACGCGCTCAGACCCGAGCAGGAGAAGCAGCCCTGCAACCAAAAGCCGCGAAGGGATCAAGGACATAAATTGCATGTTTGAAGATGAAGCCGAAGCGCACAACCCAAGACAAGTACTTTGGAGAATGCGGGATGGGGTAATCGCCGTATCGCTACAGCGTCTTGTTCAACAAACCGGATTACGATCGGGAAGGTGGACGCAAACGGGGGACTCAGCGGGACAGGACAGCAGTGCGAGTTGGGCGAGCCGGCGCGCGGTGTCCGTTCTCGCGCGATGTGCGGGCTTCAATCATTCGGCGAAGGTCTCTAAGATCGTCCGCCAATTTCTTTAGCGCCGCGCTGCTCTCGGCAGCCATGCTGGTCAGATTTATCGTGTCCTTCATTCGAGTCGAAGTGGTCGCAGAATGAAGATCCCTGAGGCGGAAGGAAATGGGGTGAACACCCGAGGGACTGCAGGAGCGCGAGGCAAGCCGGTCTCCCAGTATGCGCGCAGATTTCCAAATCTGCTGTATTGCGGGTTTCCAAATCTGCGCCGCGAATTCTTGCATTTTCGCCCTGCACGGCAGGCTTGACGTTTCGGCGCAAAACGTCATCTTACACGGCCCGGTTCTGCCCTGACTGAAAATTGCGGGATTTTTCCCCTGCGTTTCCCGTTTGCGCCTGTTGGACGCGAACGGACAATTTTAATGGCTCCGGTTATTTACGATATGCAGCACATTCGGAACATCGCGATCATCGCGCACGTCGATCACGGCAAAACCACGCTCGTTGATTGCCTTCTCAAACAGTCCGGCACCTTCCGCGCCAACCAGGTCGAGACTTCGACTGAACGTCTCATGGACTCCATGGACCTGGAAAAAGAAAAGGGCATCACCATCCGCGCGAAGAATGCTGCGTTCAAATACAAGAATTTCCATATCAATATCGTCGATACACCGGGTCACGCTGATTTTGGCGGCGAAGTCGAGCGCATCATGAACATGATTGACGGCGTGCTGCTGGTGGTCGATTCCGCTGAAGGCCCGCAGGCGCAGACGCGCTTCGTGCTGCGCAAGGCGCTCGAAGCCGGCGCAAAGCCGATCGTGGTGATCAACAAGATCGATCGCGAGAACGCGAACCCCAAGAAGGTGCTGGATCAGGTGTTCGAGCTGTTCATGTCGCTGAACGCCACCGATGAGCAGCTGGATTTCCCGTTCATCTATTGCTCGGCCAAGGGAGGCTATGCAAAGACCGAGCTGGAACATGTCACGGGTACGATGGAACCGCTGTTTGATGCGATCGTGAAATTCATTCCGCCGCCCCGCGCGCATGCGGGTGACGGGTTCCAGGTTCTTGTGGCGAATCTCGATTACAGCGATTACCTCGGGCGTATCGCCTTCGGGAAAATTCATGAAGGCAAGGTCAAGCTCGGTGACCCTGCGATTTGCCGCCATGGTGACGGACGAGTCACGAAGAGCAAAATCACGGCGATCTTCCATTTTGAAGGCATGAAGCGGGTAGAGATTCAGGAGGCGCACGCAGGTGATATCGTCGGATTGACTGGGTTCGAGGACGTTTTCATCGGTGAAACGATCTGCGATTCCGAACTTCGCCCCGCGCTGCCGTATATCCCGATCGATCCCCCCACGATTCAGATGGAGTTCGCGGTCAATGACGGACCGCTTGCCGGCCAGGATGGCAAGCTCGTCACAGCACGGCACATTTGGGATCGTCTCGTGAAGGAGATCCGAACGAACGTCGCCTTGCGCATCGCGCAGACCAGCGATCCGAAAATTTTCGCAGTGAGCGGACGCGGAGAAATGCAGATCGCCATTCTTGTGGAGCAGATGCGGCGTGAAGGATACGAGGTTCTCGTTTCGCGTCCCGAAGTCCTTTGGAAGAAGGGCGACAACGGCGAATCGCTTGAGCCGATTGAAAAACTGTTTGTTGAGGTGCCGAATGATTGCCTTGGCGCAGTGATGGAGAACCTGTCGTTCCGAAAGGCCCAGATCACGAACATGAACCACGTCGCCAGCATCGTATCCATCGAGGCGCTTGTTCCGATGCGGGGATTGATCGGATTCGAAACCGACCTCGTGAACATGACCCGCGGCATGGGCGTCATGAGCCATCTGTTTCATGAATACGGCGCAGATCGCGGTGAAATTGCAGCGCGGAAAAACGGTTCTCTTGTCAGCATGGATAACGGCGAGGCGACTTCTTACGCGTTGAACATGATTCAGGAACGCGGACGACTGATGGTCGAGCCTGGTGAGAATGTCTATGTGGGAATGATCGTGGGCGAGAACGCGCGCGAGAACGACATTCCAGTGAATCCCGTAAAGGAGAAGAAGCTCACGAACATGCGCTCGCAGGGGGATGGAAAAGGGATCCAGCTGAACGCGCCGCTGAAGCTCAGCCTGGAGCGCGCGTTGGAGTATATCGACGTCGATGAATACGTGGAGGCGACACCGAAGAACCTGCGATTGAGAAAGAAAATCCTGGACGAAAATCAACGCAAGCGCGCGGAGAAAAGCCGGTCCATCCGGTTCGTCGAGGTTTAATCCCGCGGGGCTCCACGACCTTTGCCCTATTGCCCTACTTGCGAGTCCGCAGGCGGGGTGGCAACCTGCGCTCGCAATCGCCACCATCGATTGCTTGATCCCATCATGAATATGAGGTGCATTCTTAAACTTCTGGGTGTTGTCGTTCTCTTCGCCGCGTTCTCCGTTGCAGCGGGGGAAATCAAAGGACTGGGCGTTGCCGTGCGCGGCGGAACGTCCTTGAACGATCGAACGGAAACATTCCGCCAGGTAATGGGAGCCGTGGAATACGATCTTCCCTGGCGGTGGGATCTCGGCCGGGGTTTCCAGCTGCAGTCCCGTGGCGATCTTGGTGCGGGCTGGCTCAAGGGTGAACGCCAGGATGGTTTCGTCGGAACGCTGGGGCCTTCAGCCCTCCTGACGCGCGACGACTTTCCGCTCTCTTTCGAAACTGGAAGCAGCCCGACCTACATCAGCCGCCATCATTTTGGAAACCGCGACTTTGGGGGGCCTTTTCAATTCACCACCCATGCCGGGCTGAACTGGGATGTAACGGGGCACGTTCGATTCGGATACCGCTATCAGCACATGTCGAACGCTGGAATTTACAGGCGCAATCCCGGGGTCAACATTCACATGCTTTCCTTGTCATATCGGTTCTGAGGCCTCAGGGCAACGCCTCGGTGCATGGCGAAGGAACTGCGTTGAAGCGCAGCCAGTAATCGACAAGTGCCCGGACCATTGCGGCGAGCTCATTTGCGTCCGAAGGTTTGACGAGAAACGAGTTTGCGCCCAGCGCGTAGGCCTGTTGCATGTCGCTGTCTTCCTTCGAAGAAGTCAGCACAATGACAGGCACGCAGTGGAAAGCATCCTGTTCGCGCATCCATTTCAAAACGTCGAATCCCGGAACACGCGGCAATCGGAGGTCGAGCAGAACAATATCAGGCCGCGGGAAATCGGCCCGCCGTCCGAACACTCCATTCCCCGCAAGGTAGTCGAGCGCCTTTTCGCCGTCTTCGGCAACCTGCAATTCCGCCTGGATGCCGGCAAGGCGGAAGGCCCGCTTCATAAAAAACACGTCGTCCGGGCTGTCTTCAACGAGGAGTATTGTGCTGTTCATGGTGTGGTGTAGGCAGTCGTATCCAAAATCGGCTTCCGCGTCCCAGCTCGGATTCCACCCCCACTTCGCCTCCCATGCGTTCAATCGTTTTTTTCACGATGGACAGTCCAATGCCGGTGCCTTCGAATTCCGCGTCACTGTTTACCCGTTCGAAGATGTTGAAAATCCGCTGGTGGTTCTCGGGCGCAATCCCGATGCCATTGTCTTCAAACCAAACCTGCACCGATCCATTCGCGGTTCCGGTTTTCACATGAACGGTGGGCCGGCGGTCAGGCGGCACGAATTTGACGGCGTTGGCGATGAGGTTCGAAATGCATTGGGTGAGGGACGCTTCATGCCCAAGCACGACGGGGAGCGGCTGGATCACCTCGACGTTCGCGCGTGGCGGCTGGAACGACGGATACTGTTGCAGGATGTCACGAACCAGCTTGTCGAGATTGATGGGGACCAGCGGCATCGAAGCGCGGGCGACACGGCTATACGTAAGCACGTCTTGAATCAACCTGTCGAGCCGCTGCGCACCGCGCGCGATCCGGTCGAGGTAATGACACGCGTCGCTTGAGAGTCCTGGGCGGCATTCCTCCAGGAGAATCTGCGAGTACTGCTGCATGGCCCGCAGCGGCCCGCGCATGTCGTGTGAGATGCTGTACGAAAAAGCCTCCAATTGAGCGATCGTCTCGCGCAGCTTGGCAGTGCGTTCCTCAACAGTCTTCTCAAGCTCCTCCGCGTGGCGTGAAATTTTCTCCTTCGCTTGCAACAATTCACGCTGGCTGTATTCGAGCGATTTAGCCCGTTCGCTGAGCTCGCCCATGATCAATTCGCGCTGGTGGATGAGGTCGCGGACCTGGTATTGCCGCCTGCGGGCGCGCAGGCCGGTCTTGATGGCGCTGACCAGGGTGACAACGCGCAAGGGGCGTTCCAGGACAGTGATCGTGCTGCTGGATCCAAGGGCGCGCAGGGAGTTCAAACCGGGAGCCGTAGCTTCGCCGCCGCTGGCCAGCAAAATGACTGGAATGTCAGACCATGGGGGCTGCTCGTCGAGCAGCAGGGCGAGATGGTTCAGGCTGTGCGTCGTGAGGCTTTCCTGCGTGAGAAGCAGCGTTCCCACGCCGCTGCGGGCCAGCTGGCATAGCTCTGGAAGATCACTGCAGACACGGGAATCCATCCCTTCCTTTGCAAGAACCTCCGCCGCATTGGCCGCATCGTTGCCGGTCGGCGCAACTATAAGCACCCGCTCTTCAAATGATGGCACCTTTCCGGACATGGGAGTTTGTCAAAATCTGGCCGGCATCGCCTGTGAACGTGGGCACGCCTGTCAACACGCCGTGAAAGTCACGCAACGGCTCACCCACGCGAATGCCAGCCGGCTCAATCCGGAACTCGCGAATGGTGTCCTCGGGGCATCCCGTGCGCTTCTTGATCACGGAGATCGCTTTTCGGACGGAGCCCTTTGCTTCGAAGAATCTCAGCAGGATCACGGTGTCTGCCAGGTAAGTCACATCCACCGGCCCTTGCATCGGCCCCATCATCCCCATCTGTGCAACCGTCACAATCGTGGTCACACCCTGGTGACTCAGAAACGCCAGGAGTTCATGAAGGTGAATGTTGAGAAATTTTTCACTGGGCGCGGCGTTCATGTAGCCGTTGAGACTGTCGATGACCACAACCCGGATGCCCTCCTTGAGCACCTGCTGCTTGATCCGATGCACAAACTGGCCAGGGGTGAGGGAGGCGGGATCGACCTGTGCGACCTTGATCATGCCTGACTCGACGTGATTCGAAAGATTCAATCCGAGCCGGTCCCCGCGGCTTGCCAGCGTCCCGACGTTTTCATCGAAGGTGAACACTGATGACTTCTCGCGACGCGCGGCACAGGCTGCTGCGAACTGAAGTGCCAGGGTCGATTTCCCAGTGCCGGCAGGGCCGACGATGAGAGTGCTTGTCCCGCGGTCCAAGCCGCCAGCGAGCAGATCATCGAGTTGCCCGATGCCGGTCGGCATCGCGTCGCGCTCGAACTCGCCCGAGAATTCAGCTGCAACAAGACGGGGAAAGACATCGATCCCGCCCGGGCGAATGACGAAGTCGTGGTAACCGCCGCGGAAATTAACTCCGCGCATCTTGGTGATCTTCAGGCGCCGCCGCTCCATCCCATAATCCAGCGACAGCATCTCCATGCCGATAACCCCGTGCGCCACGCTTTGCACCTGCAGGTCGCGTTGCTCCGTCATGTCATCGAGCATCAAAACCGTAGCCTTGCGTCCGGCGAAGAATTGTTTCAGGGCGAGCATCTGCCGCCGGTATCGCAGCGGCGTCTCGGACATCAGCCTCAATTCCGCGAGGGAATCAAGGACGAGCCGGGCAGGTTTTACGCGGTCGATTTCCCGCGTCAGGAAATCCGTGGTTCGGTTCAGCTCGATTTCCGACGGATGAAACAAAGTGTCAGGCGCGAGGGTTTGAAGGTGTTTCTCGATGGTTGAGAGTTCGAGCACCTCGAGATGATCGAGGGACCACCCGTGTGATTCCGCCACCTCCTGGAGTTCTTCCTTGGTTTCCGAAAGTGTGATGTAGAAGACCTTCTCGCCTCTGCGAATTCCTTCGAGAAGAAAAAGAAGCGCCAGTGTCGTTTTGCCGACACCAGGATCGCCTTGGATCAGGAAAAGCCGGTTCCTGGGAATACCGCCGCCTGTGATTTCATCCAAGCCAGAGACACCCAGCGGGCACCGGCTTTCCGATTCGGGTTGCATCTATTGTTATTTCGCAATCGGGAGGCAGGCCATGGTCGTTGTGGCCTTAGACCCCTTTTTCGCGGCACGAAAAATTGCAAACCACGCGTGAATTCACAACTGGGGTCCCAACCCTATTATAGTTTGTCGTGTGTCGAAGCGTTGTCTTCCTTGTCGAACAGGAAGTGTTTCCAGAAGGTTTGCAGCTCCTCTTTGTTTTTCGCATACAGCTGCGTCACTTTCCCGATCAGCTGGCTGGGATCGCCGCCGAGTCCCGGGCGGCGAAGCGCGGACAGCACGAACGACTCAGCCACCTTGAGAAAGGCATTGGTCTTCCAGTTGATGAGCAAGCTGCCAAGCGCGAACGCTTCCTGAAGCACGGCGCGTTGTCCGACAAATGTGTCCGGCCCGACGAAGCAGCTGTTCACCTGGGCCTTGGGTTCAATGAAAGTGCGATCTTCAACTACAGCCATTGGGCCGATCACAGCGCCCGCGCCGACGTAAACATTCTGGCCGATCCAGCATGGCGCATGCAGTTTTGCCTCGGGAGAGATTTTGGAATGCAATCCCACCCAGATGCCCGGCTGCAGTTCGCGCAGTCCGAGACGATCCGGGGTGAGCGCCTTCGGCATCCATTCCAGCACACCGGCGAAGAGATCGGCGTAGCTCGTGAACAGCGGCTGGACTGAGCCCGGGAAGTGGTCCAGGACCACAATCTCGTGCGTGCCCGATGTGATCTCACGAGCAAATTTGATCTGAGCCTGGGCGAGGGTGAGTTCGCGGGTTTCGGGGATGACTTCCGCCTTGAGACCCCAGCGGGCACCGTTGCCCACGAGCGCTGCAATATGCTGCGGGCGATCGTTCGCGAGAATATGCACTTCCTCCGCGCCATTGATGGCAAGGTGCGTGAGCCAGTATTCAACCAATCCCTGGCCGAGCAGGGGTAGGGCCGCGAGAGGTGCGAGGGTCGAAAGATGTTCGACGCCCGGCCGGGTTGACGGACAAATGAGAATGGCGTTCATCAATAAGCGCCCTTTCCTGAGATCACCGCTGGAACGGTGCGTAACAGGATCTTTACGTCCATCCAGAAGCTGAGGTTTTCGATGTAATCAATGTCCAATTGAACCTGGCCGGAGAAATCAATCTCGGAGCGGCCGCTGATCTGCCAGAGGCAGGTGATGCCGGGCTTGATGGCCAGCCGGCGGCGATGGACCAGAGAGTACTTGGAAACTTCGCTCGGAATAGGAGGGCGAGGGCCGACGAGAGACATGTCGCCCACAAGGACATTGTAGAACTGGGGGAGTTCATCGAGGGAAAATTTGCGGAGCCAGCGGCCGACGCGGGTGATGCGAGGATCGTTTTTAATCTTGAACGTCACGCCATCCTTGTGCTGATTCTGGTCGAGCAGTTCCTTCATCTTCGCTTCGGCGTTCATGCACATTGAACGAATCTTGAACATCTTGAATTCGCGTCCGTGCTGTCCGACGCGGCGCTGCGCAAAGAAGACGGGGCCGCCGTCCTCCAGCTTCACAAGAATCGCGATCAACAGGAACACGGGGCTGAGCAGGACTAGGAACAGGGCGCTGCACACCACGTCAGTTGTGCGTTTGAGTGTGGCTGTGCTGCCTGTGATCCAGATTGCACGAATGCGTTGCACCTGAAAGAGGAACGTCAGCATGGCTCGATACAACAGCGCGTCGGCCGTTCCGGGAGCCTGCGCACTTAACAGGGGGGTGATGTGTGAATTCATAGCTTTACAGGGTTTCGGAGACCGGCACGTTGCGCAGCAATCTCCGCCGCGCGGAACTTTCGTCCGCGGACTGCGTAATTTTTTCGCAACACTTCTGTGACATACTGATGCCGATTTCCACGCATGAGCTTACGGATGCTCGTGTTCCCTCCACAGTGGGTGAAAGCAGCAAGGCCCCGGTATTGATACCCTAAGCAACAAACCCCATTAATATTGGGCTTGAAACCATGCCGGGAAACTGCGCGTCCTGAGTCTCGTAACCCTGGACCTCCTCGCGGCGCTTCTGGCGCGCGGGTTTCAGCTGTTATCGCCTATGCCGAGAGTGACCGAATTGCACGTCAACGGAAGCCCCGTCAAGCTCGACGCGGATGGGGAAAGAACCCTCCTCAGCGTTTTACGGGACGACCTGGACCTGACCGGCACCAAGTACGGTTGCGGTGAAGCGCAGTGCGGCGCATGCACGGTCCTGCTGGATGGAATCGCCACCCGTTCGTGCATTGTGAATCTCGGGAGTGTTGGCAAAAGGAAGATCACCACCATCGAAGGCCTGGGGAAAAAAGGGGCCCTGCATCCGTTGCAGGCAGCATTTCTGAAATGTGACGCGTTGCAGTGCGGCTATTGCACGTCAGGGATGATCATGAGTGCCTTCGCATTGCTCCAGCGAAAGCCCGACCCATCCGACGCTGAAATCGTTCGCGCCATGAACGGCAACATCTGCCGTTGTGCCGTGTACAGACGCATCCTTTGCGCGATTCGTGAAGGAGCCCAAGCGATGAAGGAGGCAAAATGAGTGCGCTTCGGAAGCCGCGAAAGGCAATGCACAAGGGCACAACCTCACGCGTGGGATTCAAGGGGCAAGCCGTTCACGTGGATATCGAGCCGGAACGTTACGAACTCGCTGCGGCGCCCGTTTACAGATTCGATGTGGATCGCCGCCAGTTCTTCAAAGTGCTTGGCGCTGGCGTTGTGGTGCTTTTGTTCGTTGAGGCCGCGATTGCGCAGGAGTCGGGCGGAGGTAGCGCGCGAAGTGGACGAGGGGGTTCGCGGCCGACGGAGCTTGGGGCGTGGCTGCACATAGGCGAAGACGAAACCATTTCGGTATTTACCGGCAAAACGGAGGTGGGGCAAAACATCCGCACTTCGCTCGCGCAAGCGGTCGCCGAAGAATTGTCCGCGGCGCTCGACCGCATCGAACTGGTCATGGCCGATACTGACCGAACTCCTTACGATTTGGGAACCTTCGGAAGCCGTACCACGCCTGACATGGCGCTGCACCTGCGTCGAACTGCCGCCGCTGCGCGGGAGGCGCTGTTGGATTTGGCGGCTGAACGGTTTCACGTCGATCGCGCGCAGTTGACGGCAATCGATGGCAAGGTGATTTCGCGGGATCGAAAACAGGAAATGACGTTCGGTCAATTGACCCGTGGACAGCAGCTTGTCCGCACTGTGACGGACGATGTGCCGCTCAAACCTGCCGCGGATTGGAAGGTGGCGGGAACCTCCGCACCCAAAGTGAGGGGTGCGGATTTCGTCACGGGCCGGCATCGTTACACGTCCGACATGAAACGCGAAGGCATGCTGCATGGCCGTGTGCTCCGGCCTTCAGCGTGGGAGGCAACATTGGGCGCCCTGGACGTGACAGCAGCGGAGGCGATGACTGGCGTCACAGTGGTTCGCGATGGCAACTTCATAGGCGTCGCCGCAGCGGATCCATTGCTAGCGGCGCGGGCACTGGATGCGATTCATGTGGAATGGATTCCGAACCCGCAGATTTCGAACGACGACCTGTTCGAGCATCTTCGAAAACACGCTCGAGGAGCACCTGACGCAAATGAAGGCGAGCGGCAAACCAGGGACATTCTGCTCAAGCAGAGCTACACGATTGCCTACATCGCGCACGCGCCACTGGAACCGCGCGCGGCCGTGGCCGAATGGCAGGAAAAGAAATTGACGGTATGGACGGGAACGCAAAGGCCGTTTGGAGTTCGTAGTGAACTCGCCCAGGCGTTTGGCATCTCCGAAGCGGATGTACGAGTGATCGTTCCCGACACCGGTTCCGGTTATGGCGGAAAACATACGGGCGAGGCAGCAATCGAAGCAGCGCGTCTGGCGCGGGCGGCGAAAAAGCCGGTGAAACTGGTTTGGACGCGGGAGGAGGAATTTGCTTGGGCCTATTTTCGACCCGCGGGCATTGTCGATATTGAGAGCGCTGTCCGCCGCGACGGCACCATTACGCGCTGGCACCTGCACAACTACAACTCGGGAACGGCTGGAATCCGATGCCCTTACGAGGTGTCGGATGTGAGAACGGAATTCCATCGGAGCGCCTCCCCGTTGCGGCAGGGTTCGTATCGCGCGCTCGCTTCGGTGGCAAACTTCTTCGCGCGCGAAGTTCATATCGATGAACTGGCAGCCAAGTTGAAGATGGATCCGCTCGCGTTCCGGTTGCGCAATCTGGAAGAGCCGAGACTGCGCGCGGTGCTGGAGGCTGCGGCAAATGCATTTGGCTGGAAGCGCGAGAAACTGGGGCCCAATCGCGGGTTCGGCATTGCGTGCGGAATGGAAAAGGGCGGGTTCCTGGCGACATGCGCGGAAGTCCTCGCCGATCGCGACAGCGGTTCCGTGCAGGTCACACGCATCGTTGCGGCCTTTGAATGCGGCGCCGTGGTGAATCCCGAACATTTGAAGAATCAGATTGCAGGATGCGTGGCCCAGGGATTGGGTGGCGCGCTGTTCGAGGCAATCGAGTTTCAAAACGGGAAAGTGATGAATGGGCGGTTCTCTGACTACCGCGTGCCGCGCTTCAGCGACGTCCCGAAAATGGACGTGGTGCTCGTCGATCGCAAGGATCTCCCGTCGGCAGGCGCAGGTGAAACACCCATCGCAGGGATCGCCCCCGCGATCAGCAACGCAATCTTTGCCGCGTCAGGAATTCGACTTCGCTCATTGCCGCTCGTGCCTGACGGATTGAAGGTTCAGGAGGCTTGAAAGCCGGTTTTTCGTTCGGCTGAACGGATGGCGCATTCACAACGTTCCGCGATTTCCACGCCAGGTCACAGGTCTATTCGTAGCGCAATGCCTGGATGGGATCGAGTTTCGCCGCTTTGAAGGCCGGGATGAGCCCCGCAACGACCCCCACACAGACACTGAACGCGAACGCGATCATGCATGAGGTCACGGTAATTTGCGGGGTGTTGTCCGTTGGTGAAATGGAGGTCAGCAGGTTCACGAGGCCGAGCGACGCTGCGAGTCCAGCGATGCCGCCAATGATCGCGATCACGACGCTCTCGACAAGAATCTGAATGAAGACATCGAGCGATGTTGCTCCAATCGCCTTGCGAATGCCGATTTCGCGGATGCGTTCCGTGATGCTGGCAAGCATGATATTCATGATGCCAATGCCGCCGACGATCAGGCTGATGGCCGCAATGATGCCGCCGCTCATTCGGGCGTTCTTGATGGCGGCCGCGATGTTCTCGGACCAGGTTTCCTGCGTTTCGAAAGCGAAATCCTCAATGCCGTTGTGAGTTCGATACAGCGCCTTGTGCGCCTGTTCTATTGCGGGTTCCAGAGCATCGGCACTGGAGACCTTGATTGACATGCCTGTCAGCCGGGGGTCGGGCGCGGAGTTCGTCCCCGAGGCGGCCCGAAAACGCAGATACATGGTGTTGAGCGGGATATACACCGTGTCATTCTTCATGCGAAACACCCAGCTCCCGCCGCCGCGTCCGCGATTGCGTCCGCGATCCCGGCTCGGTCCGGCCGCGGAGTTGGTCCCGGCGGATGCCCGCGCGAGCGCTTCCTGGAGGCGGGCCTTGCGGTCCTGCTCGCTCTCGTAATGCTGAAACATTCCAATGATCGTGAAGACCTGGTTTTGAATCGTCACCTGCTCGCCAACGGGAATGTATTCGTAACCGATTTCATCAGGTGAACCGAACAACTCGTCGCGGACCTGGGTGCCGATTACGCAGACGGGGCGGGCGGTCTCCTCATCGATTTCATTGAACATGCGTCCGTGCGCGATGCGATGCTCGTTCATCTCCATAGCGCTGGGCCATGTGCCCAGAAAATTCCATGGCGATGACGTCCTGCCCCCGCGGGTGAGGACAAGGTTGCGCACGCGCATCTCAGGTTGGATCAATTTCGTGAGACTCGCATTTTTCTGCAGGGCGTAGACATCGTTCATTGTGAGGCCGACCGCCTGGTCGGCGCGATGCTGTTGCTCCGGGGGAATGTCGCTCTCCTGGATGCGAACGCGTTCGACGCCGCCGATTGCAACCAAGGCCTCGCGCATTCCGTTCTCCATGCCCTTCACCAGGGCCGACATGCCAATGAGGCTGGAAACACCGAGGATGATCCCGAGCATTGTCAGGAGGGAGCGGAATTTATGCGCCCAGATTTCCTTGAAACCCACCAGGATCGCATTGAGCAGGTTCATGCCACCGTCGCTTTCTGCCCAATGAATTCAGGCGTGAGGGTTTGCGCCACCTTGCCATCGCGAATCTCAATTTTCCGCGGCGTGCGTGCGGCAATCTCAGGATCATGCGTCACCAGGGCGATCGTCCGTCCTTCGCTGCTCAATTTGTGGAAGAGTTCGAGAATCGCGTCGCCCGTGTTGGAATCGAGGTTCCCAGTGGGCTCGTCTGCAAAAACAATCCGGGGATTGTTCACAAGCGCCCGTGCAATCGCGACGCGTTGCTGTTGACCGCCGGAAATCTGCATCGGCCGATGCTTGGAACGTTTATCGAGGCCAACCAGCTTCAGCGCATCCATGGCGCGGTCATGACGCTCGCGCGCCGAAATCCCGCTGTAAATCATTGGCAACTCCACGTTCTGGAGAACGTTGAGCTTCGGCAGCAGATTGAAAAACTGGAACACGAACCCTATCTTCTGGTTCCGCAGCCGGGCCAGCCTTGAAGCGGAAGCTCCCTGGATCTCAATTCCGTCCAGCTTCAATGTGCCATGGGTGGGAGAATCGAGGCAGCCCAGGATATGCATCAGCGTCGATTTGCCGCTGCCGGAGGGTCCAATGATCGAAATGAATTCGCCTGCTTCGATATCGAGCGTGACATTGTCCAGCGCACGGATTTCCTCACCGCCAAGGTGATAGATCTTGCTGATGTTCCGAAGCTCGATGAGCGCCATGGCTGCAACGCTTAGCGCAGTTGCGCGGCAGAATTTGTGGGGGCCGCTGTGCGGTTGAGCAAGGCTACGGATCGATCTTGCGTCGGCACCTGCGTGCTCTGCGAACCCGGCCCGGTGACGACGGCCGGCGTGAGCTTTTCCGCTGCAGGCTTGATCAGCGACACAACATCACCGCTCGATAGCCCGTGCAAGATCTGGGCGTGCTGATAATCCGACACCCCAATCGTGATGGGCCGCGGCTGAAACATGTCGGCGCCCACTTTCACGTAGGCGAAACGCTCTTCCTGTTCTGTAAATACGGCCGCGAGCGGAATGGCGAGAACGTTATCCGCTGAAAGGATCGGAATATTGATGTTGGCGGTCATCCCGGGACGAACGCGATCATCAAGCTTGCGGAGGCGCACCTGCGTGGTGAAACCCTTCATGTTGTTTCGGATTGTCGCCTGCGGTGCAATGCGTTCGACCTCTCCCTTAAGCTTCAAGCCGGGCACGGCCTCCACCGAAATCTCGACTTCCTGGCCGGGCCGGATCCGGATGACATCCGCCTGATTGAGGTGCGCGGTGATGATCATCTCGCGCAGGTCGGCGATGGACATGATATCGGTGCCGCTGTTGAATCCGCCCGAACCCGACACGGCCTGGCCGATGGCTACGGGGCGGGTGAGGACGGTGCAATCGAATGGGGCGACAATCCGTGTTTTGGCGAGTTTGTCCTCCACTATTTTCAAACCTTTTTCAGCGCGCTCGAGCGAGTTCTTGGCGAGTTCGTAGGACGTTTCCGTATCCTGGAAAGCTTCCTGCGAAATCAGCTTGCTCTCATACAGCCGCTTGCTGCGTTCAAAGAGCCGCTGCGCCTGCAGCACCTGGAGGCGTGCGCCCTCGATTTCCGTGACGCGCGAGGATCGTTCGGTTTGGAGATCCCGATCGTCCAACGCACAGAGCAAGGCGCCCTCCTTTACCTGGTCGCCAATGTTCACGGGCAATTCAGCGATCCGCCCATTCACTTCCGGCCGCACTGATACCATTTCATCCGGACCGATATCCCCGGCTGCGCCGACGCTCAGAACGATGCTGCGGCTCTCAATGACCGCGGTGGTCAGCGGCGAAGCTTCGGTCCGGGAGACCGACGCCGCTGGCCGTTTCGACCAAAATACGTACCCGCCGGTCCCGGCGGCCAGCGCAACCATTAAAAAAATCCACTTCTTCATTGAATCAAGCCGTCCATACTAATAGCACAAGGTTCCGGCTGCAAACGTGAATCCTGATGGAACCTGGGAGCCAATTGCTCGTTTAGAGCCAGGAACGAAGCAGGGGGTTACAGGCGTATTCGGAACGCCTCGCCCCTTTTGATGCAAATGAAATCTACTTTGCGCCCTGGTCAATCCACGCTCGGATCAGGGAAATCTCCTCGGCAGCGAGCGGTTTGATGCCCTGTTTGTTGCCGGGGGGCGGCATCCAAAGATCTTTGTCGACCTGATGGCCAACCGTAAGAACCAGCTGGCTCTTGGCACTGTCGCCAGGAACGACAACCTTGCCTTCAGAACTTCCCTTCAAGGTGCCTTCGAGGGTATCGAGCCGCAGTTTGGCCTTGGGACGTTCGCCGCTGTGGCACTTCACGCACGATTTCTCAAAGACTGGCAGGATGTCCTTGGCAAAACTCACGCCCTGACGAGACGCCGGCGGCGGCAGGGAGGGCGCCTCTGCGGCCACTGCGAAATAGCAGAACGTTGAGGCCACCAACAGAACAGGTGTTGTCAGATTCATAATGGTTCGAAATTCTTGAGTAAGACGGCTGGAAGGGCAAATGGTTTCCAGCCATGCGGCCGTCGCAATTGGTGCTTGCGTGGATTGCTCTGATGTTTGTTCATTGAAGCACCGCAGCGAAACTGGAAAACCCGGCACGGCTGCGTTGACTCAGGAGCCATTATGGATTTCGCAGGTTATACCGATGAGCAAAAAGCCGTGCTCCTCGATCTCTTGTTGTTTGGGATGTACCTGGACGGCAATCTATCAGCCGTCGAAGACCGCCGCATCGGGCAACTACTCGATACCATGAACTTCAGTTCACCCGACGCCCGCAATCGTTTCGTCGACGCCGCCTACACGCGAACGCGCCAGCGCAGCAGCGCCCCCGAAGCTGTTAGAGCTTATGTCGCAGAGGTGGCCGGGAAGATCACCGACGCCGACCTGAGGCGCCGCACGTTCAACCTGCTCGTCAGCATGATTTCCAGCGACAACAACGTCGCCGCGCCTGAACGCGCAGTGTTGGGAATTGTCCGCGAAGAATTCAAACTGCGATCGTCGCTGCCGTAAGCCGGCCGCAGCCCGCTGGAATCCTAAAGAAAAACTCGTGATCGGGGTTTGATGGAACCGGATTTCGCGTCCGTTCAACAGTGAAATCAGCAACGATCGAACGGTGGCTGGCATCCCGGCGGCGGCGGGGAATGGTTGGTGAAGCGGGGTATGCTGCGCTGACGTTGCTGGGAGGTTCGATTTTCATGGGGCTGACCTTTTGGATCGTCTTCATGGGAGCCAAGCTGGTTCTGCTTTCCGCCTTTCCGCTTGCCGGCTGGATCTCGTTCGCGAGTGCGTTCATTGGCGTTGTAATCATCGGCTTGCTTTGGCTCGACGCCATGTACGCCGCGCGCGATGACATGTCGTTTCTGCCGCTCTGGCTGGTCCGCGAATATGTCCACATCGGCCCTCGCCTTGTGCTGGAGGGATTGCCGCATTTGCGGCGGGCGCGGAACTGGAAGCAATTTGATCTCGCCGCGAATGCGAATCTTCTCCTGTTTTTGGCGGCACGCGAGCGGCCTGTGAGGCGAATGGAATTGGAGAACCTTTTTCCCGAAGTTCAGTGGGATCGGCTTCGATCCGAACTGCGGCTGGTTCCGGGTGTGATTTTCTTTCAACCCGATGAAACCCGTGTTTCGCTTACCCTGCCGTTGCGCCTGCAGTTGAGGGAATTTCGGCGGCGCCAGCGCATTCGCGTTGCTGGCCCGGAGACCCAGCCGGAACCCGAGCCGGCGCCTTCAGTCTTGCCGCAACAACTTGCGCCCGCGGAGATTCTGGGCGTCCGCGCTGGCGCAACGGAATTGGAGATCAAGGCGGCCTATCGCGTGCGGATCAAGGAGTGTCATCCCGACCGCTTCGCCCATATGGATGAACGTTCTCGCTTGTTGGCGGAAGAATGGACCAAGTCCCTGAACGCCGCATATCACACGCTCCTGGAGGAATCGCGGCTGCGGTCCTGATGCCGAGATCCGTGTTGCCAAAACCGTGTGTTCCCCGGAAGTTACGCGCATGAACCCGCAGGGTAAACCGGCTGGACGAGGCTGCCTCTTTTACGCGGGCGTCGCCGTCGCAATCTCGGTGCTGGTATTGGTGGCGGCATCATACCTGGGATATCGTTACGCAAAAGGTTTGGTCATTCAGTTTACGGACACGCAGCCCACGGTCCGGGCCGCGCCCGCAATGGCCGCATCAGAACTGAACGCATTGCACGATCGGATTACCACCTTCATCCATTCCGTTCAGGAGGGCACAGCGCTGGCGCCCTTGCGGATTTCCGAGGCGGAGGCAAACGCGCTGTTTGCCTCCGGCACAAACTGGCGAACCGTTCGCGGCACCGTGGTTTTCGATTTCGACGGCAGCAATGTGCTCGCGCAGTTCAGCATTCCCGCGGAAGACCTGGGCTTGAAGCCGCTCGTGGGCCGCTATGTCAACGCTTCAGGCGTGTTCACCGTCGGTGTCAGCAATGGGCTTTTGAACATCAACGCACAATCGCTTTCATCCAAAGGGGAGCCGTTGCCTGAAACGTTCATGAATCGCATCAGCCCGCAGAACTTCGCGTTCAAGCTGAACCAGGATCCGGAGGCCAAGCCCGTGATTGAACGGATGGAGGCGGTGCGGGTGGAAGACGGGGAGTTGGTGATCATCCCGCGCCCCTGAATCTTACAGCTTGGCAGCGAAGATGCGTTGGTGTTCCTGGATTGCATAACGATCAGTCATTCCCGCCAGGTAATCACACACGGCGCGATGCCGACCAAGGCGCCGCAGCCTTTTGCGACTCTGATCGCCGATCGATTCAGGATGCTTGATGTAGTACGCGAAGAGATCCTTCAACAGCTGTTTGGCTCGCAAGTGAGGCTCGTTGACGACTGCGTTGTAATACAGGTTCTTGTAAAGATACTTCCGCAACTCCACGTTCAGCGCGCGGCGCGGCGGGCTGTATCGCACCAGGAGTTGCGCGCACAAGCGCACCTCATCAGCGGATCGGACACCGGCTTTTGAAATCAGGCGTTCGCTCGTCTCCACAACATCCCGCACCTGCATGTCGATCAGCGTGCGGATCGTGAAATAGCGGCGGCATTCGTCTGGCAGCTTTCCATGCGCATCCCGCACGTGTTTCGCTGCATCAGCCCAGAGACGGACGCTGGCGGCAAGATCGCGTTCTGACAACAAACCCGAATCCAGACCGTCGTCGAGGTCATGGCTGTAATATGTGATTTCGTCTGCGAGATTCGCCACCTGTGCTTCGAGGGAGGAATTCTTCGCCTGGAATCCCTTGCGCCTGCCTGGATGGTCGAATGCCGTGTAATGTTTTACCAATCCCTCGCGTACTTCCCAGGTCAGGTTCAGGCCTGGGAACGTGGGATACTTCTGCTCCAGTTCCTCTACGATGCGAAGGCTGTGCCGGTTGTGCTCAAAGCCGCCATGCCCTTTCATCAACGCGTTCAGAACGGCCTCGCCCTTGTGGCCGAAGGGCGAATGGCCCAGGTCGTGCGCGAGGGCGATCGTCTCAGCGAGGTCTTCGTTCAGGCGGAGCGCGCGGGCAATGTTGCGCGTGATTCCCGCGACCTCCATTGTGTGCGTCAGCCGCGTGCGCAGGTGATCCCCCGTGCCGTTCAGGAACACCTGCGTCTTGTATTCAAGCCGTCGAAACGCGCGCGAATGAATGACCCGGTCGCGGTCGCGTTGGTAGTGGGTGCGCCATTCGGGAGGCTCCTCGCGATGCTTGCGGCCGCCCGTTTCATCGCTGAACTGCGCATAGGCCGCGAGCGAAGTGCGTTCCAGCTGCTCCAGTTCAGTTCGCGTTCGCGGCATCGGGTGTGGCGCTCGCCAGCAGGATGCGAGGCGGCTAATTCACCAGCAGATGCTGGATGGATATCCCCCGCAGCTCGAAGAGCCGGCGGATGCTGTCCTCGATCAAACTGTTTGGGCACGAAGCGCCCGCCGTGATGCCGACGGTCACTCGGTGGTCGGGAAGCCAGTTCGGTGTTTCCACTTCGCTGTGCAGGTGCTGGTTGTAATGCACGATCAGCTTTTCGGAAACCATCTTGGCGGCGTTCTTGATGAAGTAAGTCGGCAGGACTTTCTCACCCATCTCGGCCAGGTGAGAAGTGTTTGAGGAATTGTATCCACCGACGACGATCAGAAGATCCAGCGGCTCTTTCAACATCTTCTGCAATGCGTCCTGTCGATCCTGCGTTGCGCCGCAAATGGTGTCAAAAAACCGGAAGTGTGTGGGCAGGCTTGCAGATCCGTATTTCTTTTCCATCACGGCGCGGATGCGTCGTTGCACCTCTTCCGTTTCGCCCCGCAGCATGGTCGTTTGATTGGCCACACCGACGGCCGTGAGATGCACTTCGGGATCGAATCCCACGGAATACGCCCCTTTAAACTTCTCGAGGAATTCCTGCTTGTTTCCGCCATTGAGAATGTAATTGCAGACGTAATCCGTCTCTGCGAGGTCGAACACCACCAGGTAATGGCCATTGCCGTAGGCGCGGGCCTGGGAGGTGGTTGCCTTCGTTTCCTCGTGCTTGGCTTTTCCGTGAATGATGCTCGTGACGGAGTCCTTGGAATACTGGTGCACCCGCTTCCACACGCCCATGACGTCTCCGCACGTGGTATCGACCAGGACGCATCCTTTTTCCTCGAGTTTGCGCCGGGTGCTCACTTCGGTTCCGAAGGCAGGAATGATGACGACGTCACCCTTCATCAAACGCGAGAGCTCCTCCTCTGTGGGTTTGGGAGAGATGATGATGATTCCCATCTTCCGGATTTGGTCGTTCACCTCGGGGTTGTGAATGATTTCGCCGAGGAGGTAGATCGGGGTGCCGGGAGCGTTCTCAGTGAAATATTTTTTCGCGGCGTAGGCGAGGTCAATGGCCCGCTCAACCCCGTAACAAAACCCGAATTCCTTCGCCAGCTTGATGGTGAGTTCGCCCGCGGAAACCACCCCGCCATTCGCGCGGATGCGTTCCACGAGTTCGCTGCGATAATGCGAAAGGACCTGCGCCTGCACCGCTTCCATGATATCTGGACGGCGCAAATTGACCTTTTTCGGCGCCTGAGGCGCTTCGGTTGACATGGCGGAAAGTTAACACGACGCGCTGAACCGTCGAGACCAAAGCCGCAACGAAGGCACGCCCATTTCGGGAAGTCGACGCCGACCTGCGACGATCGGCTGCCGGCGGGGTCCTCCGAATCGCTTGTCGGAAAGACATTTCGAGAAAGTCATTGCTTATTCGGATGGGGCCGGGGATATTCAGCGCTCCTGATCGGAGCGTAGCTCAGCCTGGCTAGAGCACTTGCTTTGGGAGCAAGACGTCGCAGGTTCAAATCCTGTCGCTCCGACCACTTCTTAAACAATGGAGTCCGCTCACGTGCCACATGAAATTCCTAGCCACCGTCATCATTGCATTGACCCTTACAACCGTCGCCCGCGCCCAGGTTGTCATTTATCGACAAGCCTACACTGAAACGCTGACGGGTCTGGGCGCTACGAAGACAACTCAATACAACGGTTATTGCATCCTGGATCAGCAGGGAACCTTCCGGCAGCTCGACATCGTTCCGAAGCGTAAACGATTCACGATTTGGTCCTACGACACGTTTTGGGTCGATTACCTGCAGGCGGGTGGTGGCAGGGAGCAGATGTGCCTTACGGTGCCGTTCTCAGACATCGGCGGAGTCTACTTCAAGGGAAACGCCGTGAATGTGAACGTGGGAACCCAATACATGTTTATCGCGAAAACGTTGAATATCACTGGCAACTGGATTTCCGGAGAAGGCGCCGACGCCTTGTTTGCGAGTTATCGAGGAACGCTCACGTTCGATGCAAAAGCAACTGCTGCAGCGAACAAGGCGGGCCGCGATGTCCTGAGCGCCATGGACGTGCTCACGGCAGGCCTGACCGCCAGGGGATTCATTGAAGAACTCTGACGTCGTCAACTATGGCAGCTTCGTTCACTCCCTGAAGATCCTTTCGATCCAGCCGAATTCCCGCAGTGTGGGTTCGGCAGAGCCGGCAAAAGGATTCCTCGAGGTAAGTTTTGGGGCGGACTGCGAGCGATACAATCGCCCATTCCCGTTTTAGAGGTTTCGGTCCCATGGGCCGTGCCATCAGGCGCCCACGCACCAATTCATGGCTTATCGTCCAGGGAGCCAGCGCCGCCACTCCAAGATTAAGTTTCACGAACTCCACGATCATTCCGATGTCGTCGGCCTCGGTAATCCAACGCGGCGAGACCTGCATCCCCTTCAGGTAGTCCGCCAGCATGCGTGCCGTGAGAGTGGACCGCGGAAATCCGATGAACGCCTGTTCAGACAATTGGGCGTGTGTAATGGGGCGTCCGGCAGACCAGGGATGCTCCGGCGAATAAACCAGCAGCAGTTCGTCGCGAAAAACAAATCGCACGTCGAACCCCGTGCTGCTCTCCGGCTCAAGGCACAAGGCAACGTCGATTTTTGCACCGCGGAGCAAATCCAATAAATGATCCGTGTCACCCGAACTGATTTGAAGTTCGAGCGAGGGATTCGATTTTTTGAGATCACGAATCACGCCGGGCAGGATGAACTGACACGCCGCGGCATCAGCGCCAAGCCGCAGGCGCGACTGTCCCCATTTCCCCAGCTGCTTGACGTCATCGGCCGCAGTCTCAAGGGCGCGGAGCGGCTGCCGGATGGCGAGCAGCAACTGATCGCCTGCCTGGTTCAACACCATTCGCTTTCCGACACGCTCAAAGAGCCTGCAACCCAGGTGCGTCTCGAGCGCCCGCAGACTGTGGCTCATAGCCGACGGGGTGAGATGGAGCTTGTTGGCCGCCGTGACGAGACTTCCGCTTTCAGCAATCGCGCTGAACACTTTCAAGAGACGAAGTTCCATGGTCACTGCGCCTTCAGCAGTTCCTGAACCTACCGCGCCGCGTGTCGCGGTTGGGCATAATTCCCAGCAATTTCGCAGGTACCCGGCTTCAGCCGCATGAGGCACTGTGGAAAAAGTCACTCGCTGAACAAATTGCACCAACGATTGGTTCAGCGGAACAGTTCAATTTTTTCACCGAACCGCGGGCCGCGCGTAATGAAACAGGGGTAAACGGCGCGTGGCGATCGCCTGCAGCGGTCGTGGCACCACGGGTGCTAAAGCCCACTTCCATTCGAGCTGTTCGCGCAGACAACGAGGTTCGCGGGCTGGGACCAAAACCCGTTGCGGCGAACAACCGGTGCGCAGTGGGCGCAACAACACCCGAACAACGATGCAACTATGAAGAAAATCGAAGCGATCATAAAACCGTTCAAACTGGAGGAAGTGAAAGACGCCCTGGCCGACGTGGGAATTGAGGGCATGACAGTCACCGAGGTCAAGGGTTTCGGCCGGCAGAAGGGCCACACGGAGATCTACCGCGGCAGTGAATACACGGTGGACTTCCTGCCCAAGATCAAAGTCGAAATCGTGGTGGCAGATTCCGCGGCGGCCTCAGTAACCGCTGCAATCGTCAAGGCGGCAAAGACCGGGAAAATAGGCGACGGCAAGGTCTTTGTGTCTGCAGTCGAGGATGCGGTGCGCATCCGGACCGATGAGAAAGGGGAAGCCGCCGTCTAACTCTGAAAATAGAACCTAAAACCAACTATGAAATATCTGATTAAAACTTCCCTGCTGATCCTGCTGATCACCGCTGGGATTACATGCGCATGGGCGCAGGACACAAACGTGATTGCAGCAGCCACGGAGGCGGCCGCAACCGCGGAGGAAGCTCCCAAATATGCCGACCTCGACGCCTTCGCTGCGTCGCCGGGTTATTCGATCTTCACGGCGCACAACCTCTGGATGATGCTTTGCGCGGCGCTGGTCTTCATTATGAATCTGGGCTTCGGGTGCGTGGAGTCCGGCCTCACCCGTTCGAAGAACGCCGTTAACATCATGTTCAAAAACGCGATCGTTCCGTGCCTTGGAATAGTCACGTATGCGTTTGTCGGCTTCAACCTGATGTATCCCGGGTTTGCGGAAGGGTCCGGCTCGTGGTTTGGATTCGCAGGTTTCGGCGTTTCTGTTGCCGACGACGTCGCAGCACTCACCGACTCATACAACGCAGGGTACACGTATTGGACCGATTTCCTCTTCCAGGCAATGTTCGCGGCTACTGCGGCAACAATCGTGTCGGGTGCGGTGGCGGAGCGTATCAAGCTCAGCTCGTTCATCGTGTTCACCATTCTGTTCGTCACGATCAGCTATCCGATCACGGGCAGCTGGAAATGGGGACTTGGTTGGTTGAACGATGCGGGATTTTATGACTTCGCCGGTTCAACCCTGGTTCACTCAGTTGGCGGATGGGGCGCCCTCGCCGGTGTGATTATCCTTGGACCACGACTTGGAAAATATGTGGGCGGCCGCGTACGGCCAATTCTCGGTCACAGCATGCCGCTCGCAACCATCGGCGTGTTCTTGCTGTGGCTCGGCTGGTTTGGCTTCAACGGCGGTTCAGTGCTTTCTGCGAACCCCGCGCTCGTTTCGCTCACCCTTGTGACCACCTGCCTCGCAGCAGCTGCAGGTGCGATCGGCGCGATGATAACCTCGTGGGTTGTTCTTAAAAAACCTGATCTATCAATGGTCCTCAATGGCATCCTCGCGGGACTGGTTGGCATTACAGCGGGAGCCGATCAGATGGCAATGACCTCGTCACTGATCATAGGCCTGGTTTCTGGAATCGTTGTCGTCTTCTCGGTGTTGTTCTTCGACAAGGTCAAACTCGACGACCCTGTGGGCGCTCTCTCGGTTCACCTGGTGTGCGGCATTTGGGGCACCCTCGCTGTTGGAATCTTTGGTGCGAAAGCAGGAGGCGCCCAGTTGATCAGCCAGTTGAAAGGCATTATTGCCGTCGGCCTGTTCACGTTCATCTTCGCCTTCGTTGCGTTCTTCGTGATCAAGATGGTCATGGGCTTGCGTGTATCGGCAGAGGAAGAAATGGAAGGACTCGATATCGGCGAGCACGGCAACCACGCCTATCCGGATTTCCAGCCCATGGCTGAGAAATAACCGAAAGCGGGACATTCACGCGGGCGGCTTTTGAGGAGCCGCCCGCTTTTTATTTCATTCAAATGGGATTTGGCAGTCGAACTCAGCTGCACATGGAAGTCCTGCTTGCCTCGTAAGATCCCGCGCCTGGTTGCAGTCACAACTGCGCGCGTCAAATCAGTGCCGCAATCGAAAAAAGCTTTGCTCACCGGAAATGGATTCGGTCGTCACGTTCTCTCCCTCAACGACGATCGGTTCCTGAGCAACCGCATTCCAAACTACCGGCGGAACCAGATTGGTCGTTGATTCCAGAGCGAATGCTGTGGCGTTTGCCGGCCACCTCAAAACGATATTTGCCTCCGACCGCGTGATTTCCAGCCGTGGAAGTACGAAAAGGCAGAAGATCGTGCCGACACCGAAGCTGCCTCCCTGGGCAGTGCCGTAGAGTGCGCTGCCCGATAAAGCCAGGCCCGCCAATGGAAAGCCGCCATCCGTGCTCGATTGCAGATTGTGGAGGGTCGTAAACGCCGACCCATCCGTGTTCAGTGCAAACACTGTTCCATCGCCAAAACTGCCACCTTGATAGGTTGTTCCGTATAGTGCGCCGCCATTCATCACCAATTCCCCGGATGGATATGCTCCCTCATTTTGCGCGAAGTTATGCAGGTTCGTAAAATTTGAGCCATCGGTACCCACGCCAAACACCGTGCCCCTTCCGAAAAATCCGCCCGCATACGCCGTCCCGTACAGAACATTGCCTGACAAAGTCAATCCGGTGTAGAGCGTCGTTCCATCGGTGTTGGTGAAACTCGAGCCAAAAACAGCCGAGAAAACATGAAGATTGGTAAATCCGCTGCCATCGGCATTGACGGCGAAAACCGTTCCGTTGCCGGCACCGCCGCCGAAAGCGGTAGTGCCAAATAGAACGCTTCCCGACGAAGCGAGGGTGGATGCCGGGTTGGAACCATCGGTTCCTGTCAAGCTGTGGAGGTTCGTGAATCCCGTGCCGTTGGTGCTGATGGAGAAAACAATTCCCCGACCCGATCTGCCGCCATGATAGGTGGTTCCGTATAATGAGTCGCCTGATAAGACGAGACCGCCATACGGATGTGCGCCGTCGCTGTTGGTGGCGGCGAACATCAATGTGAAGCTATGCATGTTCGTATAACCGGTGCCATCCGTCTTAACTTTGAACACGGCGCCGTTCCCGAAAGTGCCGCCATTCCGCGTCGTTCCATACAAGGTGTCGCCGGCCAATACCAATCCGGCCTGCGGATTGGCGCCGTCGCTGTTGAAGGGAGGTCCCGAAGACGGCGTGGCGCTAAAACTATGCAGCAGCGCGAGGCCAGTTCCATCGGTTTTAATTTTGAACACGGTGCCGTTGCCGGAGGTGACGCCACTAAAGGTTGTGCCGTATAGGTAGCCTTCCGATAACACCAAACCAGCCTGGGGATAGGCTCCGTCAGCGCCAGTGAAATTATGCAGATTGGTGAACAGCTGAGCCGCAACGCGATCGGTCAGTGCGAAAGCGAGGATTGCTACTAATGCGGAGAGCAGCAGGTTCGGGGTTAAAGTTTTGTTGATGAGCAATGCTCGACCGGCCGGATCGAAGTTACCAGTGAATTCGATGGGTCAATCATTGGGCCCAGATAGGGCGATTAAAACTTCTTGGCGCGTCGCATTCTGGATCGTGGGTGACAATATTCGTCACATGCGTTCTCGGCGGCTGCGCTCATCTTTTTTTCTTGATCGGCTTGGAACTTCCGTTGTCATTGCGCCATGACCACAAAACCTAGCCGCCACAGGCAGTATTTGATCATTGTGCTGTTTTGGCTGGCTGGAGGTGCTGCGGGATTCTGCACTACGGTCACAAATCGTGACTTCTCCGAGCTTTTTGGCGGCCGCGAGGGCTGCTTTGTTCTATACGATGCGCAGTCGGACAGTTACATCCGTTACAATCCGGGAGGTTGTGCTGAGCGATTCACACCCTGTTCGACTTTTAAAATTGCCAATTCACTGATTGCCCTGAACACGGGGGTGGTGACGGGCCCGGAGTTTTCTCTGAAGTGGGATGGCGTGATGAGGCCCATCACGCCATGGAACGGCGACCATACCATGCGAAGCGCCATGTCCAATTCGGTCCTGTGGTTTTACCAGGAAATCGCTCGGCGAATCGGCTCGGAGCGAATGGCCGACCATGTTCGCCGCTTGGATTATGGCAATCAGGACATAACCGGCGGCCTTACCAATTTCTGGGTGGAAAGCACCTTGCTGATTTCTGCTGACGAGCAGGTGTTGTTTCTTCGACGCCTTTGGGGCAACCGCCTCCCCGTGAGCAAGGAGGCACAGCGAACGACACGCAATTTGATCGAACTGTCACGCAACCGGGACCGGCGAATCTTTTATGGCAAGACCGGGACTGCGGGCGACGCCAAGGCGGATATTGCGCGATTGGGATGGTTTGTTGGCTGCGTGATGGACGGAGAGCGGTCTGTCTTTTTCGCGACCCGCATCACAGGAGAGCGCGATGCCAGTGGGAGAAAGGCACGCGAGATCACTGAAGCCATTTTGAAGAAGCTTCAGATATGAGCGAGGCGTCTGACAGTTCGCCCGGTTAAACAGATTCCCATTCAAATGCGTTCGTTCCCATTGAATCAACAAGGCAGACGCGTAACGCCTGGCTTTTCTTTTTTGCAATCTGTCCGCAGACTTCGCCGTCGGTATCGCGCACCGGCCGGATGCGCGCGGGAGTGAAATCTTCAGAGGAACTCCGTCAGGTGACAACCCTATCCCCCTTCGGGCATTCCCTCCATTGGCCGGGGTACAGGGGTTTTTTATGGTGGCCGCCATGAAGATTCAGAGATTCATTCTGCTCGCGCTTGCTGTTGTCTGCCTGTTGCCAGCTTCCCTCGCCGGTCAAACGCGCATCCTGCCTCTCGGCGACTCCGTCACATCCTCATTTGCCCCGAATTCAAGTTATCGCTACTGGCTGTGGACGATTCTGACACGACGCGGGTTCGATGTGGATTTCGTTGGAACGCAGTGGGGCGTTGCGGGAGGTTCACCCGGGAACACTGATTTTGACCAGCACCACGAAGGCCATCCGGGCTGGACCACCAGTGACCTGCTGTTCAGCATTGAATCCATTGCTGCGGCGACAGTGCCCGACATCGTGCTGCTCGACATCGGCTCGAATGATGTTTTGGAGGGCATTCCTGCAAGCGAGACGCGCAATAATCTTGTCAGCATCATAGATGAATTGCGCGCGGTGAATCCTGCCGTGATCGTGCTCCTTGCGCAAACCACCCCGTACGCGGGCCAAAGCAAGCGGGGCATGTCGATGCTAAAGGCAGCAGTGAAGAGTGCGTGCAAAATTCAAAAACGGAGCGGCGGCAGGGTTGGGATTGTGAACCTCGCGGCCAGCTTCAGCGTTAAGCGCGACACGATCGACGGGGTGCACCCGAATGTCAGGGGCGAACAGAAAATCGCTGTTCGTTACTTCAACGTTCTGCGAAAGCTGATTCGCTAAGCGACACGGAGGGTGCGGCGCTTTGGGTGGCAGCGCCGACCAAGCGAGCACGCGGGAGGGAGGATGCCTTATGCGAGCCCGGCAGAAGATCGTTGGAAGCATCCTCACCGTGCTTGGATTCATGCTGTCGCCGCTGTCGTGGTGGAACGATCTCCTCATCAATGTTCCTATCGCGGTCGGCTTCGCGTGGGTCATCAGCCTGCTTCATCCGCCGGCATCTGAAGCCTCCGTGATCGTGGGCTATTGGCTGACAAACGTCGTGGGATTTCTCCTGATGCACAAGGGCGTGCAGAAGCTCATGTGGGCCGGGGATAAACAGTTCACCCGGCGGGGTGTGATCCGCGATCTTGGCATCTCCCTTGTCTACACCGCCGGGATCGTTGTCCTTCTCAAGCTCGGGGTTCTGCAGCCTTTTGAGCAATACTTCAACAGATGATGCAGAAATCTGTTAAACAGGCGGTTCAGTTGACTAGACCCGGGTCCATGCTTACTTTCCGGGCTCGTAATGAACGCGTTGCAAGACTCCCTGCTCGAACTGATCCGCCGAACTTCTGCTGAAATCCCCGAAGACGTCCACAAAGCGATAACCCGTTCGCTGGAGGAGGAGAAGAAAGGGACGATTGCGGAAAGCGCGATCAAGATCATTGAGCAGAACATTGCGCTGGCGAAGAACAAGTCGCAGCCGATCTGCCAGGATACCGGCAGCGTGATTTTTTACGTCGATTGTCCAATTGGATTTGATCAGATCGCGTTTGAGGACACGGCACGCGAAGCTGTGAAGCTCGCGACGAAAAAAGGCTTTCTGCGGCAGAACTCCGTGGATTCCATAACGGGCAGGAATGACGGGACGAATCTCGGGCCGGGAGCACCCACCGTGCATTTTCACCAGCATCGTTCCCCCGAAGTCAGCGTGCGGCTTATTTTGAAGGGTGGGGGTTGCGAAAATGTCGGCGCTCAATACTCCTTGCCGAATGAAAAAATAAAGGCGAATCGCGACCTGGACGGCTGCCGGAAGGCGATTCTCGATGCAGTCCTGCAGGCGCAGGGAAAGGGCTGCGGACCCGGCATACTTGGAATCTGCATTGGCGGAGACCGCGCCACGGGCTATGAAGCTTCCAAGCAGCAACTGCTGCGCAAGCTGGACGACACCAATCCCAATGGGGAGCTGGACCAGATGGAAAAGGAAATCGTGGCAACCGCGAACAAGCTGGGAATTGGACCGATGGGTTTCGGCGGCAAAACAACGCTGCTCGGTGCGAAGATCGGCGTTCTGAACCGCGTGCCTGCCTCGTACTTCGTCAGCGTCAGCTACATGTGCTGGGCCTATCGAAGGCAGGGTGTCTCGCTGAATGGCGACGGCGCCGTGCAAAACTGGTTGTATTGAACCCGCTGCCTCGACCCGAATTCATCAAAACTATGATTTCCCTTGGCACTCCAATTTCGGAAGCCGCCATTCGCAGCCTTAAACTTGGCGATGAAGTGGGCATCAGCGGAACTGTGTTCACAGGACGCGACGCCGTTCACAAATATCTGCACGAAGGCGGCAAGCTCCCGCCCGAAGTGAATCTGCAGGGAGGCATCCTTTATCATTGCGGTCCCGTCGTCATCAAGGACGAGCAGGGGAACTGGAAGTGCGTTGCCGCGGGTCCGACAACTTCGATCCGCGAAGAACCTTATCAATGGCAGGTCATCCGTGATTTCGGCCTCCGCGGCGTGATTGGAAAAGGTGGCATGGGCGACAAGACGCTTGCGGCCTGCCGGGATTACGGCGCGGTCTATCTCCACGCGATTGGCGGCGCGGCGCAGGTGCTCGCTGAATGCATCAAACGCGTGAAGAACGTTTACATGATGGAGGAATTCGGCGCGCCCGAAGCGATCTGGGAATTCGAAGTCGAGAACTTCCCGGCCGTGGTGACCATCGATTCTCACGGCAAGTCGCTGCATAAGGAAGTGCTGGCGGCCAGCCAGGCTGAGTTGGCGAAGTACGTCTGACACAGCGCGGGAGAGCGGGAACCAAAGCGGTAAGGGGGAAAACGGGTTTACGCGAATTACGCTAATCTTCGCGAATTGAAGGGGGGAAGTTTAACCACGGATGGAGACGGATGAACACAGATTCGGACGCCGCGATTTTCAACTCTGAACTCGATGGGCCGGAAATCCCGGGGTTGCGAGGCTGGGTTCGTCGATAAGTTGAATACGCCGCACGTGACGGCCGCCTTCAAACGGCGTTTCCAGCCAGACTCGAACAATCTCCAGCGCCGCTTCGAGCGAGATCATCCTCTGGCCGAGCGATAGAACATTGGCGTCATTGTGCTGGCGGGCCAGGCGCGCGGATTCCAGGTTCCAGCAGACCGTGCAACGGATTCCCTGGACGCGATTGGCTGTAATCGCTTCGCCGTTTCCAGACCCACCGAGGACAATCCCGCGCTCCGCTGTTCCGTTTTTCACTGCTTCAGCCACAGGGCGGATGAAGGTGGGATAATCCACCAGGACCGCATCAGAGTCGCATCCGAAATCGTCAACGGCATGGCCGCGGGATATTAGCTGGCGCTTGATGGCTTCCTTGTATTGGAAACCTGCATGATCGGAGCCAATCGCGATCTTCATAAGGATGGCAGAGAATGGCACGTTCAAACCCTCTTGGCCAGAGGTACCGTGCGCAGTAATCTCAGAGTGAAAATGATCCGTCACGTTGCGCAACGGCCCTCCCGCCCCGTCCTGATTTACGATGGCGAATGCGGTTTCTGCCGCCGCTGGATTCAACGCTGGCGTCGGGCAACCGGGGCAGGTGTTGATTACCTTCCTTCGCAGGGCAGGGAAGTGGCCGAACGCTTTCCGGAAATACCCGCAGCCCAGTTCGACGAAGCTGTGCACCTGGTCTCAATTGACGGCTCGGTGAGCCGGGGAGCTGAAGCGGTGCTGCGGTCGCTTGGTTCGTCAAACTCGGGATCCGCCGCCAGATGGTTGCGCTGGTATCAACGATTCCCATGGTTTGCGGCTGTCGTGGACTGGGGATATCGCTTTGTCGCGCGGAATCGGAGCTGGCTGTCGAAGCTATTCTGAACGCTGCAACTGTTTCACCGTCAGCCTTGCGAGAGTCGAGCGACCTTCTCCCGCACATTTCAATGCCTGTGCTGAGGCGCTTCGCGTCGGCACAGGGCGTTCGCTTTTATCCGCGCTTCAGCACCTGGTTCACCCAAGGCTGGTTTTCGAGGTACCACTTCACGGTTTCGCGGATTCCTTTTTCAAACGTGTGGGCGGGCACCCAACCAAGTTCTCTTTCGATCTTCGAAGCATCAATCGCGTAGCGACGGTCATGGCCTGGACGATCTTTCACAAATGTGATGAGGCTTTGTGAGGTGCCGCCGACTTGGGGCGCGAGTTCATCGATCAGATCGCAGATCAGGCGAACGATGTTGATGTTCGCCCATTCGTTGTGTCCGCCGATATTGTAGGTTTCGCCGAGTGTGCCGCGACGGATCACGGTCCACAGGGCTTCAGCGTGGTCGCGCACATAAAGCCAGTCACGGACATTCATGCCATCGCCGTAAACCGGAACAGGCTTGCGAGCGAGGACGCTTTGAATCACGACAGGAATCAACTTTTCCGGGAATTGAAACGGCCCGTAGTTGTTGGAGCAATTGGTGATCACCGTCGGCATACCGTACGTGTGATGATAAGCCCGGACCAGCATGTCACTTCCAGCCTTGCTGGAAGAATACGGGGAATTCGGAGCGTAGGGCGTCGATTCGGTAAAATAACCCGTGGCTCCCAGGCTGCCGTAGACTTCGTCTGTTGAAACGTGGTGAAAGCGGCATTCCGTTTGCAGGTCGCGGATTCCGGATTGCGCACTAAACCAAAGGTCGCGGCATGCCTCCAGAAGGTTGAATGTCCCCACGACATTCGTATGGATGAAGTCGCCAGGCCCGGAAATGGAGCGGTCCACGTGTGATTCCGCTGCGAGATGCATCACGTGCGTGATCCTGTGTCGATGCACCACATCTGCGACAGCCGCCTTGTCCCGCAGGTCAACCTTTTCGAAAACGTATTTCGGATGCTTCGATACGTTTGCGAGATTTTCGAGATGGCCTGCGTAGGTGAGGCAATCCAGGTTGACAAGGCGCGTCACGGCCGGGTCGTCGATGATGTGATGAATCAGGTTGGAACCGATGAATCCGGCGCCACCAGTAATGAGTAGGTTCATGGGAGAACTGCGAAATTTGCGATCCGTTTACTTCTCAGGGGTCCAACGATTCAGGGAATCCTCGAGGGCGTCGACGACCGGGCGTATCTTCACGCCGGCGTTCAACAGCTTGGAAATGTCGAGGACGCAGTTGGATCGCGGAGTCTTGGCAGCGACTTTGTAGAATTCCTCATCGCTTTCCCAAAACTCGAATTTGCGGTCTGGCTTCAGGATTTTCTCCAGCAGTTCAACCACCTGTCGCGTCGTCACGAATCCGGGATTGGTGACATTGTAGGTGCCAAACGGTGCGCGCAATTCCCAGGTATCCAGGCAGGCTCGGACGAAATCGAGCCGGTGCGAGATCGAGTTCACGTTGTCGTAAACCTTGGAGTAGCGCTGAACCTTGCTGAGATAATTGCGGGGGCTGTCGAACTCATCAAAGGGAATGCGCAGCCGCCAGACGTAGCTCTGGCCGGTGTTTGCCATGGCCTCTTCACCCAGGGCCTTGGTGCCGCTGTAGAAACTGCATGGGCTGTCGCGGAAGGAAAAGTTGGGCGCGTCGTCCTCGGTAAACCCGCGGACCTTTTCGGGGGATTGCTCAACCAGGCGCCGCAGCACGGGAAGGGTGAGGTCCTTTTCGGCGCGGACGCTTCCGTTTTCAACGATCTTCGCTCCTGAATAAATGCAGCCTGAAGACACATGTCCCCAGGGAACGCCCGCGGCGGCGCAGGCGTGCGCCATCGTTTGCGGCAGCAGCGTATTCCCGGCAAGGGTGTCGGCTTTTGCAGTTTCGCAAGCATCGACATTCGGTTTTCCCGTGTATCCAGCGGCGTTCACCAGGAAATCCGGTTTGCGTTCCTGCAGGAAATTCAGGAGCCGATCGAACCGGGTGTAATCGACCTCCTTGCGGGTCAGCGGAATACAGGTGTGTCCGCGGCGTTTGAGTTCAGCGGCGAAAACCTGGCCGACATAGCCGGTCGCGCCGGCGAGTGCAACAATTGAGCTCATGAATTTGCTGCGAGCCGTGTCGCCTCGCTGATAACATTCTCCAGGTAATGGCGGTACTCGCAGTTTGGGAGCTTCCCGGTAAGCGCCTGCAGTTTGGCGAGGGACAAGAATCCCTGGCGATAGGCAGCTTCCTCGGGGCAGCCAATCTTGACGCCCTGTCGTTTCTCAATCGTTTGCACGTAGGCTGACGCCTCATGGAGGCTGCTGCTGGTGCCGGCATCCAGCCAGGCGAAGCCGCGATTGAGGCGGCACACGCGGAGTTTTCCCCGCTTCATGTATTCGACATTCACGTCAGTGATTTCCAATTCGCCGCGCGCGGAGGGCTTCAGTGCCTTCGTAACCGCCACGACTTCGTTGTCGAAGATATAAAGTCCTGGCACGGCGTAGTTGCTTTTCGGTTGCTGAGGCTTTTCCTCAATCGAAATTGCGCGCCCGCTCGCATCAAACTCCACAACGCCATAGCGCTCGGGATCGTTGACATGATATCCAAAAATCGTCGCGCCCTGCTTGAACTCGCTGAATGCCCGTTGAAAACTGTCTCCGCCGTAAAACACGTTGTCGCCGAGGATCAAAGTCACCGCGTCATTGCCAATGAAAGATTCGGCGATCAGGAACGCCTGCGCAATACCCTCCGGCTTCGACTGTTCGCGATAATCAATCGATAATCCCCACGCGCTTCCGTCCCCAAGCAACTGCCGAAAACGCGGCAGGTCATGGGGGGTCGAAATCAAGCAAAATTCGCGGATGCCGCCTTCGATGAGCGTCGTCAGCGGATAATAAACCATCGGTTTATCGTACACGGGTTGCAGTTGCTTGCTCGCAACCAGTGTGAGTGGAAACAGCCGGGAGCCTGCGCCACCAGCCAGGATAATGCCTTTCATTCGGCGCAAAAACTACGCGGAGACGACGACGCGGAGCAAGATGCAATTGGGCTTGCGACCTCCGGAGTTACATCAATGGAACTCCGCAGAATCCGCAGGGTCCGGTCCTGAAATAGGTTGTCACTCATATGGCAAAACGAGCAGGGCAAAATCATGGTATTCGGTATAGCGAGGCGTTCAAGATGGGCGTTGTGCAGAAGATTGAAGCGGAGGATTTGCCGCTG